>Ga0209129_1000049_pt1 | contig 268086 bp, 256 predicted proteins | sample AraplaMF_Col_mMS_FD_184257 | JGI IMG/M metagenome (GOLD analysis project Ga0209129, IMG submission 184257) | Arabidopsis root microbial communities from the University of North Carolina, USA - plate scrape MF_Col_mMS (SPAdes) (version 3) | ecosystem: Host-associated > Plants > Roots >... | reverse complement strand
ACGGCGCTGCACGCCTTCCCGATGTACCTGGGCCTCGACCTGCGCGGCGGCGTCGACTTCCTGCTGCAGGTCGACATGCGCGGCGTGCTCGACAAGAAGGCCGAGTCCTTCGCCGGCGACATCCGCACGGGCCTGCGCGAGAAGAAGGTGCGCGGCAGCGCCGTGAACCGCAACGGCCAGGCCGTGGAGATCACGCTGCGCGACGCCGACAGCGTCGAAGTCGCCCGGCGCCTGATCCAGGACCAGATGCCCGACCTCAGCACCGTCGAGACCCAGCAGGGCAGCGAATGGCGCATCGTGGCCAGCATCAAGCCCGAGGCGGCCCGCCGCTTCCAGGACGCGGCGCTCAAGCAGAACGTGACCACGCTGCACAACCGGATCAACGAACTCGGCGTGGCCGAACCGGTGATCCAGCAGCAGGGCATCGACCGCATCGTCGTGCAGCTGCCCGGCATGCAGGACCCGGCCCAGGCCAAGCGGATCATCGGCCGCACCGCCACGCTCGAGATGCGCATGGTGGACGAAAGCGCCGAGGGCCGCGCCGCCGAACTGAGCGGCGGCCCCGTGCCCTTCGGCTCCGAGAAATTCCTCGACCGCCAGGGCCGTCCGGTGATCGTGAAGAAGCAGGTGCTCGTCACCGGTGAGAACCTCACCGACGCGCAGCCCGGCTTCGACCAGCAGAGCAACCAGCCCAAGGTCGACCTGACCATGGACTCCAAGGGCGGCACCATCATGCGTGACGTCAGCCGCGAGAACTACAAGAAGCGCATGGCCATGCTGATCTTCGAGAAGGGCAAGGGCGAAGTGCTCACGGCCCCCTCGATCAACGGCGAACTCGGCAACCGCTTCCAGGTCTCGGGCTCGATGAGCGTGGCCGAAGCCAACGACCTCGCGCTGCTGCTGCGCGCCGGCTCGCTGGCCGCGCCCATGGAAATCATCCAGGAACGCACCATCGGCCCGACGCAGGGCGCAGAGAACATCAAGAAGGGCTTCGACAGCGTGATGTACGGCTTCGCCGCGATCATGGTGTTCATGTGCATCTACTACGCGCTGTTCGGCCTGTTCTCGTCGATCGCGCTGGCCGTCAACCTGCTGCTGCTGGTGGCCATCCTCTCGATCCTGCAGGCCACGCTCACGCTGCCGGGCATCGCGGCCATGGCGCTGGCCATCGGCGTTGCCATCGACTCCAACGTGCTGATCAACGAGCGGGTGCGCGAGGAGCTGCGCAACGGGGCGTCGCCGCAGGCGGCGATCCACGCCGGCTACGAACGCGCCTGGGGCACCATCCTGGACTCCAACGTGACCACGCTGATCGCGGGTATCGCGCTGCTCGCCTTCGGTTCGGGCCCGGTGCGCGGCTTCGCGGTGGTGCACTGCATCGGCATCGTCACCTCGATGTTCTCGGCCGTGTTCTTCTCGCGCGGCCTCGTGAACTTCTGGTACGGCCAGAAGAAGAAGCTCAAGTCGGTGTCCATCGGTACGGTGTGGCGCCCCTCGACCGACGGCACGGCCGCGGTCGAAACCAAGTAAGCGGCAGAAGAAGGACGCACAGCCATGGAATTCTTCCGCATCCACAAGACCATCCCGTTCATGCGCCACGCGCTGGTGCTGAACATCGTTTCCGTCGTCACCTTCCTGCTGGCGGTGTTCTTCCTGTTCCACCGCGGGCTGCACCTGTCGGTGGAGTTCACCGGCGGCACGGTGATGGAAGTCGCCTACAACCAGTCGGCCGACGTCGGCAAGGTCCGCGATATCGTCGGCAAGCTGGGCTACACCGAGGTGCAGGTCCAGAGCTTCGGCAAGTCGGTGCAGATCCGCCTGCCGGTGAAGAAGGGCGTGACCTCCGCCCAGCAGAGCGCCGAGGTGATGGACTCGCTGAAGGCGGCCGACCCCGCGGTGGAGCTGCGCAGCAACGAATTCGTCGGCCCGCAGGTCGGCGACGAACTCACCACCAACGGCCTGAAGGCGCTGGCGATGGTGGTCGTCGGCATCATGATCTACCTGGCGTTCCGCTTCGAATGGAAGTTTGCGCTGGCTACCGTGCTGGCCAACCTGCACGACGTGGTGATCATCCTGGGCTTCTTCGCCTTCTTCCAGTGGGAGTTCTCGCTGGCGGTGCTGGCGGCGGTGCTGGCGGTGCTGGGCTACTCGGTGAACGAATCGGTCGTGATCTTCGACCGCATCCGCGAGAACTTCCGCCGCTACCGCAAGATGTCGACGGTCGAGATCATCGACAACGCGATCACCTCGACCATCAGCCGGACCATCATCACCCACGGCTCCACCCAGCTGGTGGTGCTGTCGATGTTCTTCTTCGGCGGCCCGACGCTGCATTACTTCGCCCTGGCGCTGACCATCGGCATCTGCTTCGGCATCTACTCTTCCTGCTTCGTGGCGGCGGCCATCGCCATGTGGCTGGGCATCAAGCGCGAAGACCTCGTCAAGGGCGGCCCGGCCAAGCGCGACGGCGGCTCCGAGGACGACCCCAACGCCGGCGCCGTCGTCTGACGGATACTCCAGGGTTCGGCAACAAGGCGCCGGCGGCAACACCGCCGGCGCTGTTCGCATGCAACGCCGGGCACTTCCACACTTGTGCGGCAGCCCGTCCCGATGCAAGCTCGCGGTTGTCGCCGACGAACAGAACACCCTGGCCCCTCCGACTTTTCAATGAGCACCGCTCGGTCCGCCTCTTCCCTGCAGCTCGCACGCGAGACGCGTGAGCGCTTCGTATCGGCGACCGAAGGCGCCATCCTGCCGCTGGCCCGCGCGATCAAGGACCGGCTGACGACCATGGCCTCCGAGGCCGGCACCGCCCGCTCCATGCAGGAGAACCGCGATGACTTCGTCGCGTTCCAGGGCCAGGCGACGCAGTGGGTGACGCTCTCCCAGACCGGCTGGCGCAAGGCGCTGGCCGCCAGTTCCGGTGGCGCGTCGAGCATGCCTTCGGCGCTGCGGCTCGAGCTGATCGGCGACGAGGTGGTGGAAAGCAACATCCTCTCCTCGCGGCTCGCCCAGCTGATCCACGACAAGGCCAGCTTCGAGCTCAGCGACCTGCGCCTGCGCATCCAGCACCTCGAGGGCACCACCGAACTCGACGCCAAGGACGTGCTCAAGCCCGAGACGCTGGCCAAGCTGCTGGTCGAGCAATGGCTCGCGGTGGGCCTGAGCCGCGGGCTCTGGACCCGGGTGCAGGACACCGTGCAGCAGGGCCTCGTCGACGTGATCGTCAAGGCCTACGAGAACGCCAACGCCTACCTGATCGCCAACGGCGTGATGCCGGAGATCGACCTCAAGAGCTTCGTGCGGCGCACGGGCAACGCTGGAGGAGCCGGTGGCGGCAATGGCGGCAGCTCGGGTGCGGCCCCGGTCGAGGGCGCAGTCTCCGCCGGCCCCCAGAACAACATGCAGCGCACCGGCTTCGGATTCGACGGCCAGCCGCAGCAATCGGTGCCGACCGCTCCGTCGACCATGAGCAGCTCGCCGCTGGCGATCGCGCGCCAGCGCGCCCAGACCGCGCTGCTGAGCCTCAAGCGCTTCGTGACGGCGCGCATCGGCGGCGACGCCGGAGGTTCCGCCGGGGTGTTCCAGACCGCGGGCGCGGACGGCCGCACCACCAGCCCCGGCAGCCAGCCGGGCCAGGGCGGCGGCGGGGCGCCGCGCGCGTTCTCCAGGACATTCGCCGGCGCCATCGCCGAGGCCGAGGCGGCCTACCGGATGGCCGCCACGCAGTACATGGAAGGCGCCGGCGAGCAGGCCACGCTGATGCAGCAGACGGCCGTCGACCTGCGCCGGCGCAGCGCCGAGCTCAAGAAGCGCGCGCCCACCACCGCCGACAAGGCCACGGTCGAGATCGTGGCGCTGATGTTCCAGGCCATCCTTGCCGAGGAACGCATTCCGTTCTCGGCCCGCGTGTGGTTCGCCCGCCTGCAGATGCCGGTGCTGCGCGTGGCCATCGCCGAGCCCGAATTCTTCGGCACCCTGCAGCATCCGGCGCGCATGCTGATCGACCGCATGGGCTCGTGCGTGATGGGCTTCGACGCGGCCGCCATCACCGGCAGCGCGCTCGAAGGCGAGATCCGCCGGGTGGTGCAGGTCATCGAGCAGTACCCCGAGACCGGCCAGCGCGTGTTCAAGCTGGTGTTCGACGAGTTCGTCGCCTTCCTCAACCGCTACCTGACGCAGAGCGACACCACGCAGCGCGTGATGAGCGTGGCGCAGCAGGTCGAGCAGAAGGAGACGATGGCGATCCAGTACACCATCGAGCTGCGCAAGATGCTCAACGACATGCCGGTGCGCGACGAGATCCGGGAGTTCCTCTTCAAGATCTGGGCCGAGGTGCTGGCCATCGCCGCGCTGCGCTACGGCGCCCAGGGCGAGCAGACCGTGATGCTCAAGCGCGTGGCCTCCGACCTCGTGTGGGCCGCGAGCGCCAAGCCCAACCGCACCGACCGCGCGCGCGTCATACAAGACCTGCCGCAGCTGCTGCAGCGCCTGCGCCAGGGCATGGCGCTGCTGGGCATCGTCGACGAGCCGCAGGAAGCGCAGATCAAGATCATCGGCGCCACGCTGTCCGACGCCTTCCTCTCGAAGACCGAGGCGATCCCGCAGGCCAAGATCGAAGCCATGGCCGAGCGGCTGGCGCACCTTGAGGATTTCGTGAGCGACGTGGGCGGCACCGCCGACCTGCCGCTCGACGCCCAGAGCATCGAACTGCTGCTCGGCGTGGATGCGGCATCGATCGAGGTCATTCCCGACACCGCCGGCAGCAAGGTGCCCGAGGACATGGTCGCCTGGGCCAACGAGCTGCAGGTGGGCAACTGGTTCATGCTCGACCACAACGACCGCGTGAGCCAGGTCCAGTTCGTCTGGCGCAGCGACCGCAAGCAGCTGCACCTGTTCGCATCGGGCGACGGGCGCAGCTTCCTGATCCAGGCGGGACGCCTGGCGACCTACCTGCAGGCCGGCCTGCTGGTGCCCGCCGAAGAGGAAACCCTCACCGTGCGCGCCACCCGCGAAGCACTGGCGAAGCTCGACGCGAACCCCGAGCGCCTCCTGAACTAGCTGCTGCCCGGCAGTTTTCGCGGAACACCGAGGAACCGGCTCTGCCGGGCCTCCGGTGTTGCCCCCGGCAGGGGGTTGGCGCAGCGGACACGAAGTGCCGCGCAGCCTGGGGGCGAGCCTAGTGTGCCGTGCGGCCTTCGCGGCTCTCGCAGAGTTCGTCGAGCACCAACGCATCGGGCTCGATGCCGGTGCTCCAGTGCACCATCAGCACGATGATCTTCAGCTCGTCGAGCGCGACCGGATCGCCCGGCGCGGCCATCGCACGCTCGACGACGATCTCGCGCAGCCCGCAGGGCAGCACGTTCGACGATTCGAGAAAGCGGATGAAGCCCAGGCACTCGGCGCCCAGGTGGTCCTGCTCGGCCTGCGAGTAGACGCGCATCGCGTTGGCGGATTGCGGCATGGCCGCGGGAGGCGTTCCGGACAGCACGACCGTGGCGGCGGCGTCGTCATCGGAGCTTCGCTCGATCTGCATGCCCTGCGTTGCAAGGCTCAGGCCGTCGAGCCAGTGAAGGGCTTCGCGGATCTCTTCCGCCTCGAAGCCGTGGGCACTGAGCTTGCGGCCCAGTTGCTCGGCCTCGGGACAGGCATCGCCGCGCCAATAGTTTTCGTACACAAAAACAAGCACTTCGAACATGGGCCCAATATAGCCGACGTTCGTGCCATGCCGACTAGGTGGAAGCCACTCGCTGGAAGAGGCCGCCGGGCAACCGGGAGATATGCCCGTCCAGTTCCAGTTCGAGCATCCTGGCCTGCAGCGCGGCCGCGCCCCAGCCGGTGCGGGCGCCGAGGGCGTCGAGGCTCGCGGGCTCGAAGCCGAGGGCCTCCAGCAGCGGGTCTTCCGGCGACGAAGCCGCGCTCGCTCCGTTGGAGAAGGACAAGGATGGAGCCGAAGCGGCACGCGGCGCATGCAGGGGCGGCAGTTCCTCGAGGATGTCGCTCGCCGACTCCACGAGCTTCGCGCCCTGCCGGATCAGCGCATGGCAGCCGCGCGACTGCGGCGAGTGGATCGAGCCCGGGATCGCGAACACCTCCTTGCCCTGCTCCGAGGTGAGCCGCGCGGTGATCAGCGAACCCGACTGCAGCGCCGCCTCGACCACCAGCGTGCCGCGCGCCAGGCCGGCGATGAGCCGGTTGCGCTTCGGAAAGTTCTGGGTGAGCGGCGGCGTGCCCAGCGGCAGCTCGCTCACGATCAGCCCCTGCAGCGTGATGCGGTGCGCGAGGTCGCGGTGCCGCGCGGGGTAGACGCGGTCGAGCCCGGTGCCGACCACCGCCACCGTTGCGAGCCGGTGCGCATCGCCCGCCGCATCGAGCGCGCCGGTGTGCGCCGCGCCGTCCACGCCCAGCGCCAGCCCCGACACCACGGGCAGCCCCGCCTCGCCGAGCGCACGCCCGAAGCTGCGCGCATTGGTCGCGCCCTGCGGCGTCGGGTTGCGGCTGCCCACGACGGCGATGCTGTGGCCGAGCTGCGTGAGGTCGAAGCCGGCGGCGCCGAGCATGTAGAGCATCAGCGGCGGGTCGGCCATTTCGAGCAGGGAGGCCGGGTAGCCGGCATCGCCGAGCGTGACCACGCGGCGCGAGACCCTGTCGTCGCCAGCCTGCAGCCACTGCCAGGTCAGGTCGATCTGCGCCTGCAGGCCGGCGGGCGGCTGCATCAGCGCCTCGGCCTGCGCATGCGAGACAACCTCGCGCAGCGCGGCGTCGGGCTGCGCGAAGATGCGCTCGGGCAGCCCGAAGGCCGCGAGAAGACGGCGCGCGGCACCGTCACCGATGCCGGGCGTCAGCGAAAGCCGCAGCCAGCCTGCGAGTTCTGCGCGTTCCAAACGAGTGTGCGAGAAGAAAGGCCGGGTTCGCGGGTCAGGGATTGACGAGGAAGTCGCCGGCGCGCGGAGTGTCGTTGATTTCGAGCACCAGCGCGTAGGAGACCTTCTCGAAGGTGCGGAAGACCATCAGCAGGCCGATGCGTTCGTTCGGCAGCTTGATGGTTTCCTTGCTGGCGCCGGTGCGGTCGAGGATGGTCTCACCGTTCTTCAGGATCGCCAGCACGTGGCCGTTGTCGATGCCGTCGCGCGTGCCCTTGTTGATGGCCACCACCTGGTTCTGCGCCGCGAACTGCACCGCGTTGCCGTAGACCGAGATGATGCGGCCGTCGACCTGCGTGGACGGGGCGCGCGGCACGTAGCTCAACAGCTGGCGCGGCGGCTCGGGCAGCAGGCGGTCGCCGGCGCGCATTTCCTCGCGCGAGGCGATGATGTCGATGCTGGCGGGCACCACCGTGATGAGGTCCTTGTTCTCGACCGTCTCGATGGTGGTCGACTCGCCGCGCTGCAGGCGGGCCTTGCCCAGGTACTGCGCCTCGTAGCCGAGGATCTCGCCCGTGCCCGGGTCCTTCAGCGGCGTGGCGTTGCGGAAGATGCGGAAGTTCTGCACCGGGCCGGGAACCTCGACCAGCGGCGCCTCGGCGGTGCCGCGGGCATAGGCCCGGTCGCCGCGCGACAGCAGCACGCGGCTGTCGTTGCCGGCCACGATGCGCGGCGCGGCCTCGAGCGTGCCGGCGTCGACCACGATGGGTTCACTCAGGAACGGCTCGATGATGCTGGGGTTGAGCGTGGGCAGCGCCATGCCGGCCAGCGAGTCGAAACGGGTGCGCGGTGACAGCTTGATGGTTCCGCCGTCGCCCCCGGACCCGCCGCGGCGCATGGTCAGGCGCGCGCGGCCGCCCGTCTTGTCCAGGTAGAGCACCTGGCCGGGATAGATCCGGTGCGGGTTGGCGATTTCATTGATGTTCATGCCCCAGAGTTCCGGCCAGCGCCAGGGGCGCAGCAGGTAGAGGCGGGAGATGGCCCAGAGCGTGTCGCCCGGCTTGACGGTGTACTCGTCGGGCGCGTTGGGCGCCAGTTCGCTCAGGGGAACGCCGGTCTGGGCGGTCTGCTGCGCGGTGGCGCGCTGCTGCGGCGTGACGGGGTAGTTCTGAGCCCAGGCCGTCGTGGCGCCGCAACTGCCGATCACCGCCAGGGCTGTCAGCGTGGCAAGGAAGGAGGGGCGCCGGCGTTCGGTGAGTCTGAGCTTTTTCATGTCTGGATGGTGAGCGCGCGACGTATCGCTGCGCATACGAATCTCACAATTTGCTACGAATTCTGCGCTGAAGCCCTTGGGAGGGCAACGTTTTCGGGCTCCGCAGCCGCGTGTCGTCGCGGAATTGGCGAAAATAGCCACAACTTTTCCCCGATTTCATGGCCAAACGAAACATTCTGAGTTACCCGGACAAGCGCCTGCACACCGTGGCCAAGCCGGTGCAGGGCGTCGACGCGCGCATCAAGGCCCTGGTCGCCGACATGCTGGAGACCATGTACGACGCCAACGGCATCGGCCTGGCCGCCACGCAGATCGACGTGCACGAGCGCCTCGTCGTGATCGACGTGTCCGAGGAGCGTAACCAGCCGATCGTGCTGATCAACCCCGAGATCACCTGGGCCAGCGATGAAAAGATCGTGAACGAGGAGGGCTGCCTCTCGGTGCCCGGAATCTACGACGGCGTGCTGCGCTCCACCTCGGTGAAGGTGCAGGCGCTCGACGAGAACGGCGAGACGCGCACCATCGAGGCCGAAGGCCTGCTGGCCGTGTGCATCCAGCACGAGCTCGACCACCTGCTGGGCAAGGTGTTCGTCGAGTACCTCTCCCCCCTGAAGCGCAACCGCATCAAGAGCAAGCTGCTGAAGCAGCAGCGCGAAGAAATGCGGGAGCGGGCTTGAACCTCCCCTCCATGACCGCCGCAAGCCGCCGCAGCTCCTTTGCGGCGCTGGCGTTCTGCGCGGTCGCCGGCCTGGGGCTCCTGGCCGGCTGCGCCAGCGAACCCACCCGCATCCAGCCCGGCACCTCGGCTGCCGACACCCTCCAGCGCCTGGGCGCGCCCACCGGCCGCTATCCGCTCACGGGCGGCGGCGAGCGGCTGCAGTATTCGCGCATGCCGGCCGGCTTCGAGGTGGTCGACATCGACGTGGATGCCTCCGGCAAGGTCGTCTCGGTGACGCAGGTGCTCAGCGAGGCGCGCTTCGGCCAGGACATCAAGGTCGGCCAGTGGCGCCAGAACGACGTGATGGCCTTCTACGGCCGTCCGTATGAGATCACCCGTGTCAGCTCCTTCGACGGCGCCGTCTGGACCTGGCGCTACAAGGCCGTGAACGAGCGCCGCATGCTGTACATCTACATCGATCCGACCGGCGTGGTCCGGCGCTACCACACGGGGGACGATCTCGAGCTCGATCGGATCCGCGATTGAGCCGCCTCAGAGTCGTCTTCGCGGGCACGCCCGAGTTCGCGCGCGTCGCGCTCGAAGCCATCGCCGCCGCCGGCCATGAGATCGTGCTGGTGATGAGCCAGCCCGACCGCCCCGCCGGCCGCGGCATGAAGCTGCAGGCCTCCCCCGTCAAGCAATGCGCAGTCGCCAACGGCTGGCCCGTGGCCCAGCCGCGCAGCCTGCGCCTCGACGGCAAGTACCCCGACGAAGCCGCCGCCGCCCGCGACACCCTGCTGGCGCTGAAGCCCGACGTGATGGTGGTCGCCGCCTACGGCCTGATCCTTCCGCAGTGGGTGCTCGACCTGCCGGCGCACGGCTGCCTGAACATCCACGCGAGCCTGCTGCCGCGCTGGCGCGGCGCCGCGCCGATCCACCGCGCCATCGAGGCCGGGGACGCGCAGACCGGCATCACCATCATGCAGATGGACGCCGGCCTCGACACCGGCGACATGCTGCTGCGCGAGGCCGTCGACATCGGCGCGGGCGACAACACCTCCCGCCTGCACGACCGCCTGGCCGAGCTCGGCGGCAGGATGATCGTCGAGGCGCTGGCCCGCATCGGCACGCTCGCGCGCACGCCGCAGCCGGCCGAAGGCGTCACCTACGCCAGCAAGGTGGAGAAGCACGAGGCGCAGGTCGACTGGAACCAGCCCGCCGACGCCATCGTGCGCCGCGTGCTGGCCTTCGATCCGTTCCCCGGCGCCAACAGCCCGCTGGACGGCGAAACCGTCAAGCTCTGGGCGGCCCATGCGGCGGCGTCGGCCGAACAGGCAGCGCCGGGCACCATCCTGGCCGTGAACGACACCGGCGTGACCGTGGCCACGGCCGCCGGCTCGGCCGTCGTCCTCACCGAACTGCAGCGGCCCGGCGGCAAGCGCCTGCCCGTGGCCGACTTCCTGCACGGCTTCGACCTGAAGCCCGGGCAGGCGTTCGGCTGATGTTCCTCTCGCGCAGCATCCGCGGCCGCCCCGAATTCCGCGTCGGCGTGCGCGACATGTCCCCCGTGGCGCTGGGCATCGGCGCCTGGGGGCTCATGACCGGCGTGGCCATGGTCAAGTCGAACATGAGCGTGGTCGAGGCGGTGGCGATGACGCTGCTGGTCTACGCGGGCAGTTCGCAGCTCGCGGCCATTCCGCTGCTCTTCGCCGGGGCGCCGGCCTGGGTGATCCTGGCGACTGGCTTCTGCGTCAACCTGCGCTTCGTGGTGTTCAGCTTGCACCTGCGGCCCTACCTCATGCACATGCCGCGCTGGCGCCGCATGCTGCACGGCTACCTCACGGCCGACATGAGCTACGCGCTCTTCACGAAGAAGTATCCGAAGCCACCGCTGACCGTCGCCGAGCAGGAATCGCAGGAGGCCTACCTCACCGGCAACTACTTCGTCACCTGGTGCGCCTGGATGGGCATGAGCCTGCTGGGCATCGCGCTGGCCAACTTCATCCCCCAGACCTGGGGCCTGAGCTTCGCCGGCGTGCTGAGCCTGGTGGCCATCGTCTGCTCGATGGCGACGACCCGCCTGCGCGTGCTGGCCGCACTGATCGCCGGCGCCACTGCGGTCGCGGCCTACGCGCTGCCGCTGAAGCTCAACATCGTGGTCGCGATCGGCGTGGCCGTGCTGCTGTGCTTCTGGCTCGAGAAGCAGCTCGGGCTCGACCCGAACGTGGAGGACGACAAGTGAACAGCGCCGCCGCGACCACCGACTGGTGGACCATGGGCGTGATCGTCGGCCTGGCGCTGGTCACCGTGCTCACGCGCTGCTTCTTCTTCATCCTCGACCGGCCCTGGGGCCTGCCCGAGTGGGCGCACCGCGCGCTGCACTACGCGCCGGCCGCCGCGCTCGCGGGCGTGATCGCGCCCGAGATCGTCATGACGCAGGGCCACCTCATCACCACGCTGCACGACGCGCGCCTGTACGCGGCGGTGGTCGGCGCCGCCTACTTCTACTGGCGGCGCGGCGTGCTGGGCACGATGCTCGCGGGCATGGCGGTGTACCTGCCGCTGCACCTCGGGTTGGGCTGGTAGGCAGCCGACCGGCGGGAGGCTCCCGGTTCCTCAGTCGAGCTTCACGCCGGCCGCGACGATGATCTTCCCCCAGCGCTCGCTCTCGGCACGCGAGAGCTTGTAGAAGTCCTGCGGCGTCCCCGGCAGCGCCTCGAAGCCGAAGTCCGCGAACAGCTTCACCACCTTCGGCGCCTTCATCGCCTTGTGCAGCTCGGCGTTGAGCCGCGCCACCGCTTCCGGCGGCATGCCGGCCGGGCCGATAAGGCCGTGGAAGGCGTAGGCGTTGACGTCGCTGAAGCCGGCCTCGACGAAGGTCGGAACATCGGGCAGGGCGCTCGCGCGCTGCGGCAGTGCGATGGCCAGCACGCGCACCTTGCCCGACTTGATGATCGGCAGGCCCGAGGCCAAGTCCAGCATCATCGTGGGCACCTGTCCGCCCATCACGTCGGTCATGGCGGGCGCCGCGCCCTTGTAGGGCACGTGGGTGATGGTCAGGCCGGCCTTCTGCTTGAAGAGCTCCATCGCCATGTGGTGCGGCGAGCCGTTGCCCGGCGAGGCGTAGCTCACCTTGTCGGGGTTGGCTTTCACGTAGCGCACGAACTCCGCCACGTTCTTCGCGGGGAAGTCCGGGTGCACCACCAGAGCCACCGGGAAGCGGCCGATGGTGCCGATGTAGGTGAAGTCGCTCGCGGGCTTGTAGGGCAGCTTGGCGAACATGTGCTCGTTGAAGAGCAGCGCGGCGTTCTCGGCCTGCATGATGGTGTAGCCGTCGGGCCTGGCCTGCATCATCACGCCCACGCCGATGTTGGTGGAGGCGCCCGGCCGGTTGTCGATGATGAGCGGCTGCCCCAGCGACGGCTGCATCGCCTCGGCGAGCGTGCGCGCGAGGTTGTCGGTGCCGCCGCCGGCCACGTAGGGCACGATCCATTTGATCGGCTGCGTGGGGTAGGTGGTCGTCTGCGCCGATGCGAAGGTGGAAGTGGCCAGCGCGAGGGCCGCTGCCAGCAGGGGAAGGAATCGCTTCATCGTCTCTTGTCTCCGTTGCTCGTTTTGAAATCCGTTCTGTCGGCTCACTCGCCGCGCAAGGTTTGCCACAGCTCGCGGTCGCGATCGGCGGTCCATACCACCGGGTGCTCGATGCCGCGCAGCTCGTCGTAGGCGCGCGAGACGTCGAAAGGCAGCACGTGCTGGAACACGGGCCAGTCGCCGAAGCGCGGCGTCATCGCCGCCTCGGCGCGCGCGAAGCAGCCCTTGAGCGTTTCGCCGGCCGCGATGCCAGCCTTCACGCTCTCCAGCAGCGTCGAGAGGAAGGCCTTGGTGAGGCCGATGGCCTCGGCGCAGGCGGCCTCGTCCTGCAGCACCGCGCCGCGGCCGGGCACCAGCACGCGCGGTTTCAGCGCGGCCACCGCGTCGAGCGTGCCGGCCCAGTCGCCGATGTAGGCGTCGCCCGCGTACACGCCGCAGCGGTTCTCGACCACGTCGCCCGAGAAGAGCACGCCGCAGTCGGGCAGCCACGCGACCGCGTCGCCGCCCGAATGGCCGCGGCCCAGCGACATCAGCCGCAGCTCGCGGCCGCCGCCCAGCGGCAGCGTCATCTCGCGGTCGAAGACCTTCGTGGGCATGGTCAGGCCCGGTATCTCCTCGACGCCCGCGAACAGGCGCGGAAAGCGGCCGACCTCCGAGTCGAAGTCGGCCTGCCCGCGCGTGCGGATCCAGTAGAGCGTGCCGCTGCTGGCGACGATGTCGCGCACCTCGGCGAAGGCGCTGGCGCCCATCACCCGCACCGCGTGGTAGTGCGTGAGCACGATGGTGCGGATGGGCTTGTCGGTCACCGTGCGGATGGCGGCCAGGAAATCGCGCGCCATGCGCGGCGTGGGGCGGGTGTCGATCAGCACCACGTGCTCGTCGCCGACGACGAAGCCGCAGTTGGGATCGAAGTCGCTGATGTAGCCGTAGGCGCCGGGGCCCAGCTCCTGCAGCCGGGGCTTCTGCTCGCGGGTGTCGGAGGCGGATGCGAAGGAAACGCTCGTGGTCATGGGGTGTCGTGCTCCGTCGTCGTGGGTTCTTCTTCGGCCGCCGCGCGGATGCAGGCGAGCAGCACGTCCTGGTCGGCACACTGGTTGGCCAGCAGCAGCACGAGGCGCGCGTTGAGATCGGCGCTCTGCGCCTCGCTGCGGCCTTCGTGGGCGGCGAGCAGCGCGGCGTAGAAGCCGTCGGGGTCGGGGATGCGGGGCTCGGTGATCATGGGTTGCGCTCGTTGGCTGCCAGTGCGGTGCGCACGGCGGTGGCGATGGCGTCGGACGTGGCGTTCGAAAGCACGGCGGCCCGGTAGGCGTCGGGGCGCACGAGGACGAAGCTGCCGGCGCCGCCCGCGCCGAGATGGCTCGCGAGCTTTTCGTCGGCCTGTAGCGTGGGCAGGCCGCTGTCACCGCCCACCGCCAGCAGGCGCAGCGGCAGTGAAGCCGTCGCATCGAGCGCCGCTCTTGCCTGCTCGCGTGTCGGCGCGAACCACAGGCCGATGCACTCGGTGCCCTCAGCCAGCAGCTGCATCAGCGTCGTCTCGCGGCCATCGGCCATGCGCAGCGGCAGGTTCTGCACCGAGCGCGCGCCCTCCGGCAGCACTGGCGCGTGCGGATAGTCGTTGGCCACCGACATGCGGCCGGTGTTCACCAATGCCCGCGCGAACGGATGGCGCGCCGCCAGCGCCACCACGGCGCGGCGCAGCGTGTGCTCGGCGGGCGAGCGCGGCGCGAGGAAGCGTGCCGAACGGCTCGTCACCTGCAGGTTCTGCTTCGCGGCGGGCTGGCGCTCGGCGTCGTAGCTGTCGAGCAGCGCGTCGCCGGCCTTGCCCTGCGCGACGAGCGCGAGCTTCCAGCCGAGGTTGGCCGCGTCCTGGATGCCGCTGTTGCCGCCGCGCGCGCCGAAGGGGCTCACCACGTGCGCCGCGTCGCCGATGAAGAACACGCGGCCGTGGCGGAAGCTGTCGAGCAGGTGGTCGCGGTAGCCGTAAGGGCCGATCCAGACGAACTCGAACTCCACGTCCGGCCCGAGCTGCTCGCGCAGCCGCGCGCCCGCCACTTCGGGCTTGCTGATGTAGGCGGTGTCGCAGTCCTCGGGCATCTGGTAATCGATGCGCCACACGCCGTCGGCCATCAGGTGCTGCCACACGCCGCGGCCTTCGTTGAAGGGCGCGTCCACCCAGGTCCAGCGCTCGGTGGGCAGCGGCTTCCTGAAGCGCACGTCGCTGATGCACCAGCGGTCGGTGCTGCGCGAGGAATGCGCGTCGATGCCCATCTGCGTGCGGATCGCGCTGTTGGCGCCGGTGGCGTCGATGAGCCGGTCGGCCTCGATGGTGTAGCTGCCGGCGGGCGTCTCGACTTCCAAGCGCACGCCGTCGGCGAGCTGCTCCACGCGCGTGACGCGGTTCTTCCAGCGCAGGTCGGTCAGCCCCAGCTCGACGATGCGGTCGACCAGGAACCATTCGACGTAGAACTGCTGCAGGTTGATGAAGGGCGGCTGCCGGGAGACGCTGTCGGCCTGCAGGTTGAAGTTGTAGACCTCCTGCTCGCCCGAGAAGGTGCGGCCGAACGACCAGGTGATGCCCTTGGCCGCGATGCGCTCGTAGATGCCCAGGCGCTCGAAGATCTCCAGGCTCTTCTGCGCATAGCAGATGCCGCGCGACGATGCGCCGCGCACGCCGACGGTGTCGTCCTCGTCCAGCAGCACGGCGCGCACGCCGCGTTGCGCGAGGTCGCAGGCCAGCGTGAGGCCCGAGGGGCCGGCGCCGACGATCACGATCGGATGCCGCACGGGATTCGTGCCGCCCAGCTCAGGCGGCGGCGTGAAGGGCCAGGCCGGCAGCTCGTAGGCCGGCGCGAAAGCGAAGTTTTCCATGGTGGCTCTGCGGCTACAGCGCGTGCGCGAACTCGGCGATGGCGTCCGCCGCCTTCGGGACCAGCTCCGGCTGCCCCGCCAGGTAATGGTTGCCGCCGGCGATGTCGACGTTGCGGATGCGCGATCCGCCCGCCGCCATCCATGCGTCGCGCGTGCTCGGGAAGGTCGACTGATCGCCCGTATAGGTCAGCAGCAGCTTCGGCACCGTGGTGCGCGCGAGGTTGGTTGGACCGTCGGCCTGCGAGCGCGACGACCACTGCGAGAGAAAGGCCGTGAGCGAGGTGGTGCGCCCCATCGCGTTGGCCGAGTAGTTCACCTGCCGCGCGTCGCCCCACACGCTGCCGGGCAGGCGGTCGTTGGGATCGAGCGAGAGGTCGACGCAGCGCGGATCGGCGTGCGTGCGGTAGACGATGAAGGTCTGGTCGCGCGGCGCGCCGGGCGTGCTGCGCAGCAGCGCGAGGCGCTCGAGGCACCACTGCTCGATGCGATCCAGCCGCGCCTTCTGCGCGGCGCCGAAGCGCGCGAGGAAGTCGCGGTCGTAGGGCACGCGGTGGCGCGCGTCGTACATGTCGAGCTCGGGGTCGACCGAGAGCGGGTCGTGCTCGTCGGTGACCGAGGGGTCGATCCAGTCGCGCATCAGCCGCGTGCGGCCCAGGTGCGCGGCGCACAGGGCGATGCCCTCCACGGGCGGCAGGTCGTCGGGGTGCAGGTGCGTGGGGTCGCCGTCGGGCAGGTGCGTGGCGGTGAGCTTCTCGGCCTGTGCCTGGTAGAAGGCCGAGAGCGCGGCGCCCCCGGAGTTGCCGACGAGGAACACCTTCTCGTAGCCGGCGGCGCGCAGGTACTGCACGCCGGCGCCCAGGTCTTGAATGGCGCGCTCCATCAGCAGCACCGTGTCGTTGCCCACGAAGCGCGAGTTCAGCCCCATGCAGCAGATACCGCGCTCGGCCAGCGGGCCGATCAGGTAGTGGCCCATGAAGTTGCTCGTGGGGTGCATCACGATGGCCGCGATCTTCTTCGGGCCCTGCGGCGCGCGGTATGCGCCATAGATGCGAGGGCGCAGCAGCTGCAGGCCCGACTGGCTCTCCATGGCCGCGCCGGGCTTCACGTCGATGACGGCGAGTTGCAACTCAGGCATTCGACGCGCTCCTTGCCGCACGCAGTTCGGCCTTGCGCACGGTCCACGCGTCGAGGTCTGCCCGGGCGCGCAGCGCGTGCGCGTCCATCTCCGATTGCGGCACGGTCGGCGTGGTCAGCTCCACGCGGATGCCGTTGGGGTCGAAGAAGTAGATCGATTCGATGATGTGGTGGTCGGTCACGCCCAGCACCTCGACGCCCGCGCCTTCGAGCCGCGCCTTGGCGGCCAGCAGGTCGGCCACCGAGTCGACGCGCAGCGCGATGTGGTTCACCCACGAGGGCGTGTTGGGCGAGGGCAGCGCGGCGACGTCGTCGCCGAGGTCGAAGAAGGCAATGTAAGAGCTGTCGCGCATCTGGAAGAAGATGTGCACATAGGGGCAGTACTCGCCGGTGCTCGGCACGTGGTCGCTCTTGATGACGTGGGCCAGCGGCAGGCCGAGCAGGTCTTCATAGAAGCGGCGGGTTTCCTCGCTGTCGCGGCAGCGCCAGGCGAAGTGGTGCAGCCCGCGCACGGGCGGTGGCGGTGGTGGGGTCGGCATGGCTCGTGTCTCCGGTGAGCCGGTATTGGGCGATGCCGCGTCTTATGATGCAATCGAAATTAATTCATCGATTGATGAAATAACCGTATATATGAACCTCACCCTGCGCCAGTTGCGCGCCTTCGCCGCCGTGGCCGAAACCGGCAGCTTCACCGCCGCGGCGCAGCAGCTGCACCTCACGCAGTCGGCGCTCAGCGTGCTGGTGCGCGAACTGGAGCGCGAGATGGGCGTGCAGCTGCTCGACCGCAACACGCGCCGCGTGCAGCTGTCGGAGGCGGGGCGCGAGTTCCTGCCCTCGGTGCACCGGCTGCTGGGTGACCTGGCCGGCGCGGTGGCCGGCGTCACTGATTTGCGTGACAAGAAGAAAGGCTTGCTACGGCTTGCCGCGCCGCAGCTCATGGCCTGCACCCTGATGCCGCGCGTGATCGCGCTCTACCGCGAGCAGTACCCCGACGTGGACGTGCGCCTGGCCGACACCCTGCCCGAGCACCTGCTCGCGGGCGTGACGGCCGGCGACGTGGAACTGGCCGTGGGTCAGGACGTGCCGGTCGACGACGCCATCGAGCGCCGCACGCTGCTGCGCGACCGGCACTGGCTGATCTGCCCGCCGGGCCACGCCTTCGCCAATCGCCGCAAGGTGCGCTGGCACGAGCTCGGCCCCTACACCTTCATCGCGCCCACGCGCGACTTCCGCCAGCGCGTGCTGCCCGAGCTGGCGCCCGCCGAGCGCGAGTACATGCTGCGCCCCGGCACGCAGGAGGTGTCGTACATGACCACCGCGCTGGGCATGGTGGCCTCGGGGCTCGGGCTGACCGTATGCCCCACGTACTCCGCGCCGCTGGTGCGCGCGCACGGCCTGCAGATGGTGCGGCTGGAGTCGCCCGACTTCCATCGCGAGGTGTGCGTCTACAGTGCGGCGCGGCGCTCGCTGTCGCCGGCGGCGGCGAGCTTCGTCGAGGTGCTGGAAGGCTTTGCGCGCGAGCAGCAGCAAAAGGGCTGAAAAGCATCGGTGCGCGGCAAGAGGCGCATAGAGCGGCGATGGGGCCAAAACTACAATGCAGGCCGATTTCCGTCTTGTCTTCCATCTTCTCCGGACTCCCCCCATGAACGTCATTCGCTTCACCGACCTCTGCGCGCAGGGCAAGGCCGCCGGCCAGCGCGTCTTCATCCGTGCCGACCTCAACGTGCCGCAGGACGACGCCGGCAACATCACCGAAGACACGCGCATCCGCGCATCGGTGCCCTGCATCAAGCTGGCGCTGGACGCCGGCGCGGCCGTGATGGTCACTTCGCACCTGGGCCGCCCGACGGAGGGCGAGTTCAAGCCCGAGGACTCGCTGGCGCCCGTCGCCAAGCGCCTCGGCGAGCTGCTCGGCCGCGAAGTGCCGCTCGTTTCCAACTGGGTCGACGGCGTCGACGTGAAGCCCGGCCAGGTGGTGCTGCTCGAGAACTGCCGCGTCAACAAGGGCGAGAAGAAGAACGACGAAGGCCTGGCCCGCAAGCTGGCCGCGCTCACCGACATCTACGTGAACGACGCCTTCGGCACCGCGCACCGCGCCGAGGCCACCACCTACGGCATCGCGCAGTTTGCCAAGGTGGCGGCGGCCGGCCCGCTGCTGGCGGCCGAGATCGACGCCATCACCAAGGCGCTGGCGCAGCCGAAGCGGCCGCTGGTGGCCATCGTGGCGGGCTCCAAGGTGAGCACCAAGCTGACCATCCTGAAGAGCCTGTCGGCCAACGTCGACCAGCTCATCGTGGGCGGCGGCATCGCCAACACCTTCATGCTGGCCGCGGGCCTGAAGATCGGCAAGTCGCTGGCCGAGCCCGACCTGGTCGACCAGGCCAAGGCGGTGATCGACGCCATGCGCGCGCGCGGCGCCGACGTGCCCATTCCGGTGGACGTGGTCACGGCCAAGACCTTCGCGGCCGACGCGGCCGCCACCGTCAAGGACGCGAGCGACGTGGCCGACGACGACCTGATCCTCGACATCGGCCCGAAGACGGCCGCCCAGCTCGCCGCGCAGCTGCGCGAGGCCGGCACCATCGTCTGGAACGGCCCGGTGGGCGTGTTCGAGTTCGACGCCTTCGCGGGCGGCACCAAGGCCATCGCGCAGGCCATCGCCGAGAGCAGCGCGTTCTCGATCGCCGGCGGCGGCGACACGCTGGCGGCCATCGCCAAGTACGGCATCGAGAAGCAGGTCGGCTACATCTCCACCGGCGGCGGCGCCTTCCTGGAAGTGCTGGAAGGCAAGACCCTGCCGGCCTTCGAGATCCTGTCGAAGCGCGCCGCGGGCTGAGCGAAACCCGAAGCGGGAAAACCCATGGGTGACTTCCGTTCGACACACAAAGTGTATACAGTAGCGAATACAAAACGGAGACTACCCTCATGAGCACGGACCGCATTCCCCGCCACGCCACCAAGATCGTTGCCACCCTCGGTCCGGCGTCCAGCACGCCCGAACTGCTGGAAAAGATGATCCTGGCCAAGGTCAGCGTGGTGCGGCTGAACTTCAGCCACGGTACGGCGCAGGACCACATCGATCGCGCCACCATGGTGCGCGAAGCCGCCCGCAAGGCCGGGCGCGAAGTGGCCATCATGGCCGACCTGCAGGGTCCGAAGATCCGCGTGGGCAAGTTCGCGCAGGGCAAGGTCTGGCTGGAGGCTGGCGCCAAGTTCGTGCTCGACGCCTCGCGCACCGAGCTTGGCGACGCCGATGCCGTGGGCCTCGACTACAAGGACCTGCCGCGCGACGTGAAGCCCGGCGACAGGCTGCTGCTGAACGACGGCCTCATCGTGCTGACGGTGGACGCCGTCAAGGGCGAGGCCGTGCACACCACCGTGAAGCTTGGCGGCGAGCTGTCGAACAACAAGGGCATCAACAAGCAGGGCGGCGGCCTCACCGCGCCCGCGCTGACGGCCAAGGACATGGAAGACATCAAGACCGCGATGAGCTTCCAGGCCGACTACGTGGCCGTGAGCTTCCCCAAGAACGCCACCGACATGGAAATGGCCCGCCAGTTGTGCAACGTGGCTGCGGCCGAGTACGGCCACAAGCCCGGCATGATCGCCAAGATCGAGCGCGCCGAGGCCATTCCGAAGCTCGAAGAGATCCTGCGCGCCAGCGACGGCATCATGGTCGCGCGCGGCGACCTCGCGGTCGAGGTGGGCAACGCGGCAGTGCCCGCGCTGCAGAAAAAAATGATCCGTATGGCGCGCGAGATGGACAAGGTGGTGATCACCGCGACCCAGATGATGGAGTCGATGATCACCAACCCCGTGCCCACCCGCGCCGAGGTGAGCGACGTGGCCAACGCCGTGCTCGACGGCACCGACGCCGTGATGCTCTCCGCCGAAACCGCCTCGGGCCGTTACCCGCTCGAGACCGTCCAGGAGATGAGCCGCATCTGCGAGGCCGCCGAAGCCGCCGAAGACAAGCAGCTCGACGCCGACTTCAGCGGCCAGAACTACAGCCGCATCGACCAATCGATCGCCATGGGCGCGCTCTTCACCGCCCACCACCTGGGCGCCAAGGCCATCGTGGCGCTCACCGAGTCGGGCTCCACGCCGCTGTGGATGAGCCGCCACCGCGCGCACATTCCCATGTACGCGCTGACCTCGCGCCTGGCCACGCAGCGCAAGATGGCGCTCTACCGCAACGTGCGCCCGCTGCTCATGGATTCGGAAAGCGACCGCGACACCGCGCTGCTGCAGGCCGAGAACCACCTGAAGAAGCGCGGCATCGTGCAAAGCGGCGACGTCTACGCCATCACCTGCGGCGAGCCGATGGGTGCCCCGGGCGGCACCAACATGCTGAAGATCTGCCGAGCAAGTTAAGCAAACCCCCAGGCTTCGCGCACTTCGTGTCGCTGCGCCAACCCCCTTGCAGGGGGCAACACCTGCGGCCCGGCAGAGCCGGTTCCGCGGTGTTCCTGGAACTTATCCGTTCCTGAACAGGAAGCTATAAGCGTTCAGCGCGGGCACGCCGCCCAGGTGCGCGTACAGCACCTTCGAGCCCGCCGGGAATTCGCCCAGGCGCACCTTCTCGATCATCCCGTGCATCGACTTGCCCTCGTACACGGGGTCGGTCAGCATCGCCTCGAAGCGCGCGCTCAGGCGGATGGCTTCGAGCGTGCCCTCGTTGGGCAGGCCGTACTCGGGGCCGCCGAAGCGGCGGTCGAGAACGATGTCCTTCTCGGTGATGTCGCGGCCCAGCTCCACCAGCTCGGCCGTGTTCTTCGCAATGCGCAGGATCTGGTCGAAGGTCTGCTGCGGCTTGGCCGAGGCGTCGATGCCGATCACGCGGTCGGCGCGGCCGTCGGCGGCGAAGCCCACCACCATGCCGGCCTGCGTGCTGCCCGTGACCGAGCAGACCACGATGTAGTCGAACTTGAAGCCCAGCTCGGCCTCCTGCTGGCGCACTTCCTCGGCGAAGCCGACGAAGCCCAGGCCGCCGCGCGGATGCTCCGAGCAGCCCGCCGGAATCGGAAACGGCTTGCCGCCGGCCTTGCGCACGCTGTCCATGGCGTCTTCCCAGCTCTTGCGGATGCCGATGTCGAAGCCGGCTGCGTCCAGGCGCACGTCCGCACCCATGATGCGTGACATCTCGATGTTGCCCACGCGGTCGTACACCGCGTCGGAGTAATTGACCCAGTTCTCCTGCACGAGCACGCACTTCATGCCGAGGTGTGCCGCCACGGCCGCGACCTGCCGCGTCTGGTTCGACTGGATGCCGCCGATGGACACCAGCGTGTCGTAGCCGCCCTCGATCGCCTCGGGGATCAGGTATTCGAGCTTGCGCGTCTTGTTGCCGCCGAAGGCCAGGCCGCTGTTGCAGTCCTCGCGCTTGGCATAGAGGTCGACCTTGCCGCCCAGGTGCGCGCTCAGGCGCTTGAGAGACTGGATCGGCGTGGGGCCGAAGGTCAGCGGGTAGCGGGGAAATTTCTCGAGGTTCATGGCGGCAGTTCCAGGAAAGGGAGGAAGAAGGAGGGTGTGTCGAAGCCTCCATCGTAGGAACAATGCCGCACAACGTGCTTGCGAAGTTTGTTGGATTCGTCAGAGAAAAAGAGGCAATATCGAGAAGGCAAATGCTTTCATTCCGATCAAGACAAGATGAGCACAACAAAATTGCGTGACACCCCGGAGCTCGACCGCACCGATCGCGCCATCCTGCGCACCATGCAGCGCGACGCCTCGCTGTCGAACGTGGCGCTGGCCGCCAAGGTCAACCTGAGCCCGGCCGCCTGCCTGCGCCGCGTGGAGCGGCTCAAGGCGGCGGGCCTCATCAAGTGCATCGTCGCGCTGCTCGACCCCGACGCGCTCGACGCCAGCATGCTGGTGATGATCGGCGTGGTGCTCGACCGCTCCACGCCCGACTCCTTCTCCGACTTCGAGAAGGCCGCCCAGAAGGTCTCGGGCTGCCTCGAATGCCACGTGGTGTCGGGCGAGTTCGACTACTTCATGCTCGTGCGCACCCGCGACAACGACAGCTTCAACCGCCTGCACGCCGAGCAGCTGCTGTACCTGCCGGGGGTGAGGCAGATTCGCACTTTCATCGTGCTCAAGCAGGTGCTTTCGACCACTCAGCTGCCGATCTGACGAAACCGGCGCGCGGCTGTCTGCGTACAGCACGGATGATTCTTCCCTCCCCCGCGTCATTTCTCCGGCGCCGCGGCGCCTTCGTCTTCGCCCTTGCCCTTGCCTCCGCATTGCTTTCGGCCTGTTCGCCGGTCAAGGTGCTCAACGGACTGGTGCCCACCGACACCTACCAGCTCCAGGGCGGCATCGCCTACGGCGAGGCGCCGCGCCAGCTGCTCGACGTGTACCGGCCGCTGCCGTCCGTGCAGCCGGCGCCAGGCGCCCGGCCGCTGGTCGTGTTCTTCTACGGCGGCACCTGGACGAACGGCGACCGCGCCAGCTACCGGTTCGTCGGCGAGGCCCTGGCCGCGCGGGGCGCCGTGGTGGTGGTGCCCGACTACGGGCTCTCGCCGGCCTTCACCTACCCGGCGTTCGTGCGCGACAGCGCGCTGGCCGCCAAATGGGCGCTCGACAACGCGGCCCGGCTGGGCGCCGATCCGAAGCAGGTGTACGTCATGGGTCACAGCTCGGGCGGCTACAACGCCGCGATGGTGGCGCTCGATGCGCGCTGGCTCGGGGAACTGGGCGCCAGCCCGAAGCAGCTCGCGGGCTGGATCGGCCTTGCGGGCCCCTACGACTTCCTGCCCATCGGCGACCCGCAGGCGCAGGTGGCCTTCAACTGGCCGGACACGCCGCGCGATTCACAGCCGCTGGCGCACGTCACGTCCGGATCGCCGCGCGCCCTGCTCATGGCGGCGTCGAAGGACGAGCTGGTCTACCCCGACCGCAACACGGGGCAGATGGCCGCGGCGCTGCGCGCGGCGGGCGTGCCGGTCGAGGTCAGGCTGTTCGACGACCTGAGCCACGCGACGCTGATCGGCGCCTTCGCCAGGCCCATCCAGTGGCTGGGCGGGCCGGTGCTGCCGCCTGTCATGGATTTCCTCGGGCTGGCGTCGGTCCTGTCCCACAAGGGTGCTCGGTAGAATTACGGCAGTTTTTCCCGCCTTTCCGTCTTCTTCTTTTTCCAATTTCCCGCGAGGTATTTCCCATGGCACTCGTCTCGATGCGCGAACTGCTCGACCATGCCGCAGCCAATGGCTACGGCATTCCGGCCTTCAACGTCAACAACCTCGAACAGGTCCAGGCCGTCATGGAGGCCGCCAAGGAAACCGGCGCTCCCGTCATCCTGCAGGCCAGCGCAGGCGCCCGCAAATATGCCGGCGAGGCCTTCATCAAGCACCTGATCCAGGCCGCCATCGAGCAGTACCCGAACATCCCGCTGGTCATGCACCAGGACCACGGCCAGAGCCCGGCCATCTGCCAGGGTGCCATCGACCTCGGCTTCTCCTCCGTCATGATGGACGGCTCCCTGCATGAAGACGGCAAGACGCCCGCCTCCTTCGACTACAACGTCGACGTGACCCGCAAGGTGGTGCAGCTGGCGCACAAGGTCGGCGTGACCGTCGAGGGCGAGCTGGGCTGCCTGGGCTCGCTGGAGACCGGTATGGCCGGCGAGGAAGACGGCATCGGCGCCGAAGGCGTGCTCGACCACTCCGCGCTGCTGACAGACCCCGAGGAAGCCGCCCAGTTCGTCAAGGCCACGCAGCTCGACGCGCTGGCCATCGCCATCGGCACCAGCCACGGCGCCTACAAGTTCACCCGCAAGCCCACGGGCGACATCCTGTCGATCCAGCGCGTGAAGGAAATCCACGCCCGCCTGCCCAACACCCACCTGGTGATGCACGGCTCGTCGTCGGTGCCGCAGGACCTGCTGGAGATCATCCGCAAGTACGGCGGCAACATGAAGGAAACCTACGGCGTGCCCGTCGAGGAAATCCAGGAAGCCATCAAGTACGGCGTGCGCAAGATCAACATCGACACCGACATCCGCCTGGCCATGACCGGCGCGGTGCGCAAGTTCCTGTTCGAGAACCCCGAGAAGTTCGACGCCCGCGAATGGCTCAAGCCCGCGCGCGAAGCCGCCAAGCAGATCTGCAAGCAGCGCTACATCGAGTTCGGCTGCGAAGGCCAGGGCGCCAAGATCAAGGGCGACAGCCTGCAGGTGGTCGCCGCCAAGTACGCCAAGGGCGAACTCGCGCAGGAAGTCATCTGATCACTTCCCGCTGATCCGAAGGCCACCGTTCGCGGTGGCTTTTTTCTGCGCGCACAATCCGCTTTCACCGTCCCCACGTTTCTCACTGCATTTGCCGTTGCTCCCATGACCACCGTCCACACCTCCTCCATCCAGAGCCTGCCCCTGCTTGCGCGCGGCAAGGTGCGCGACAACTACGCCGTCGGCGAAGACCGCATCCTGATGGTCGCGAGCGACCGGCTCAGCGCCTTCGACGTGATCATGGGCGAGCCCATCCCCGGCAAGGGCGAGATCCTCACGAAGATGGCCCTGTGGTGGTTCGACCGCCTCGGCCAGCTCTGCCCCAACCACCTGACCGGCGAGGCGCCCGAGAGCGTGGTCACGGCCGCCGAGGTGCCGCAGGTCACCGGCCGCTCGATGCTGGTCAAGCGCCTGAAGCCGATCCCGGTCGAGGCCGTGGTGCGCGGCTACCTGGCCGGCAGCGGCTGGAAGGAATACCAGGAAAGCCGCTCGGTCTGCGGCGTGCCGCTGCCCGAGGGCCTGACCAATGCGAGCAAGCTGCCGCGCCCCATCTTCACCCCCGCCGCCAAGGCCGCCGCCGGCGAGCACGACGAGAACATCAGCTATGAGCGCGTGGTCGAGATCGTCGGCCCCAAGCTCGCGCAGCAGATCCGCGAGACCAGCATCGCCATCTACGAGACCGCCGCGCAGATCGCCCTTGCCAAGGGAATGATCATTGCCGACACCAAGTTCGAGTTCGGCCTCGACGAGAACGGCACGCTGGTGCTGATGGACGAAGTGCTCACTCCCGACAGCTCGCGCTACTGGCCCGTCGAGGGCTACCAGGCCGCGCTGGCGTCCGGCGCCAATCCGCCGAGCTACGACAAGCAGTTCGTGCGCGACTGGCTCGAGGCCACCAAGATCAACGGCAAGCCCTGGGACAAGACGCCCCCGGCGCCGCGCCTGCCGGCCGAGGTCATCGAGAAGACGGCCGCCAAGTACCGCGAGGCGCTGGAGCGGCTGACGGGCTGAGGCTCGTCAGCGGCTGCCGCCGCTGTTCAACAGCGCCACCGTCCGCCCGCTCGCATCCAGCAGCGCCAGCCGGGTCGGCCCGGCCAGCCGGTAGCTCGCGGCGCTCTGCAGCGCGGAAATGAACTGCGCCTCGTTGGCGCCGCGCGTCGGGTCGGTGCAGGCCATGCGGGTGGAGGCCAGCTGGCCGATCTTCAGCGCGACCCCGGTGCGCGTGAAAGTGCCGGAGATGCGGTTGCAGCCGCCCGAGCCGCTCACGCGTCCGCTGCTGCGGTCGAACTGCACCTGGGCGCCGCTGCCCGGCTGCACCGGTTCATCGCCCAGCTGGGCCAGTTGCCAGGCCGGACCCTCGATCGGCTCGTCGAGGCTGATGCCGCTGCCGCAACCGGCCAGCGTGGCCAGCAGCGCCGTGGCGGCAAGGGCGGGGAAGAGCGCGGTGCGGCGGGCGAAGGAGCGCATGGCCAGTGTTCCTTTTTTGCATCTGCAACAAGTTGAATCGGGCGTGATCGTATGCGACGGCGCCTGGCCCGCCAATGCCGCTCGAATGCCGCTCGAATGCCGCTCCAATGCCGCTCCCAGGTCGCCCGGCCATGAAAAAAGCGGCCCGGAGGCCGCTTTCGTGGAAGGTCTGGAGCGAAATCAACTCAGCACGATGCTGCTGAGCCGGCGGCGGTAGCTCGCCACCACCGGATCGTCCGGCGGGATCTGCCCGTCGGCCACCTTCACCTTCGGCGGCTCGATGATGTCCAGGATGGCGATGTAGGTCTTGCGGGCGAGGTCCTCGCTCCAGGTCTTGTCGCGCATGAGGATGTCGAGCAGCTCGTCCATGGCGTCGGTCCAGCGCTGCTCGGCCATCAGCAGGCGGGCGCGGCCGAAACGGGCGTCGAAGTCGCGCTTGTTGGCGGCGATCTTCGCGTCGAAATCGGCGATCGAGGGCGCGGCGCCGGCGGGCGGTGCTGCGAAATCGATAGCATCCATCCAGCGCTGCAGCGCGTCGAAGCGGCGCACCAGCGAGGTCTTGGCGATCACCGGGGCGAAGGCCACCTTGGCGTCGTCGACGCGGCCTTCCTGCAGCAGCAGCTTCACGTAGTCGAAGCGGGCGTCGTCGTTGGCCGGGTCGGTGGCCACGGCGTGCTGCAGCTTCTCGAGGGCGCCCTGGGTGTCGCCGCCGGCCAGCGCTTCCTGCGCGGCGGCTTCCTCGGAGGCGGCCTCGGCCTCGTCGGCGCCGGGCACGTACTTGTCGAGGAATTCGCGGACCTTGTCGGCCGGGATGGCGCCGACGAAGCCGTCCACCGGCTGGCCGTCCTTGAACATCACGCAGAAGGGGATGCTGCGCACGCCGAACATCTCCGACAGCTGCGAGGAAATCTGCGGCACCTTGTCGGCGTCGAGCTTGGCCAGCGTGAAGCGGCCGCCGTACTCGACCTCGAGCTTTTCGAGCACCGGGCCAAGCTGCTTGCAGGGGCCGCACCATTCGGCCCAGATGTCCAGCAGCACCGGCGTGGCGACCGAGGCTTCGATCAGTTCGGCCTGGAAATTTTCGAGAGTGATGTCGATCATCGGAACCAGCTGGGGGTGAAACGTAAAATTGAAACCATGAACGAAACCATTCAGGTCGGTGTAGTGATGGGCTCGAACTCCGATTGGGAGACGATGCGCAACGCGGTCGAGATTCTCCAGCAATTCGGAATCGGGCACGAAGCCAGGGTGGTCTCGGCCCACCGGATGCCCGACACGCTCTTCGAATATGCCGAAAGCGCCGCCGGGCGCGGCCTTGCCGCGATCATCGCCGGCGCGGGCGGCGCGGCCCACCTGCCGGGCATGCTGGCCTCGAAAACCACGGTGCCGGTGCTCGGCGTTCCGGTGGCCAGCCGCCACCTGCAGGGCGTCGATTCGCTCTACAGCATCGTGCAGATGCCCAAGGGCGTGCCGGTCGCCACCTTCGCCATCGGCAACGCCGGCGCGGCCAACGCGGCGCTGTTCGCGGTGTCGATGCTGGCGGTGAACAACCCCGCACTGCGCGCGAAGCTCGACGCCTTCCGCGCCGCGCAGACGGCGGCCGCGGAAGCCATGACCCTGCCTCCGCCGTCCGCCGGCGAGGCAGCGCCCGTGTCCCCCTTCTCGCCGCAAGGCGGAGGTGCCCTGTGAGCAGCAAGAACGGCGACCTGCCCATCCTCCCGGGCGCCACGCTCGGCGTGCTCGGCGGCGGCCAGCTGGGGCGCATGTTCGTCCACGCCGCCCAGCGCATGGGCTACTTCACAGCGGTGCTCGACCCCGACACCGACAGCCCCGCCGGCCGCGTGAGCCACCACCACATCCACACCGACTACGACGACATCGACGGCTTGGCCCGCCTTGCCGGCCTGGCCGACGCGGTGACCACCGAGTTCGAGAACGTGCCCGCGCCCTCGCTGGAGCATCTCGCGGTGGCGCGCCCGGTGTCGCCCGCCGCGCCGGCCATCGCCATCGCGCAGGACCGCATCGCCGAGAAGGCGCACTTCACCCGCTGCGGCGTGCCCTGCGCGCCCTACGCCGTCATCGAAACGGCCGCGCAACTGGCCGCCATCGACGACAACCTGCTGCCCGGCATCTTGAAGACCGCGCGCCTGGGCTACGACGGCAAGGGCCAGCAGCGCGTGAAGACGCGCGACGAGCTGGTCGAGGCCTGGCAGGCCACGGGCTGCGTGCCCTGCGTGCTCGAGAAGATGCTGCCGCTCGAATTCGAGTGCTCCGTCATCCTCGCGCGCGGCCGCGACGGCCAGATCGTGCACTTCCCGCCGCAGCGCAACCTGCACCGCGACGGCATCCTCGCCGTGACCGAGGTGCACCCGCAGAACATGCCCAAGACGGTGGCGCAGGGCGCCGTCAACTCGGCGAAGAGCATCGCCAACGGCCTGGGCTACGTGGGCGTGCTGTGCGTCGAGTTCTTCGCGCTGGCCGACGGCTCGCTGGTGGTCAACGAGATGGCGCCGCGTCCGCACAACAGCGGCCACTACACGATGGAAGCCTGCGACGTGTCGCAGTTCGAACTGCAGGTGCGCACCCTTGCCGGCCTGCCGCTGGCCGCGCCGCGCCAGCACAGCCCCGCGATCATGCTCAACCTGCTGGGCGACCTGTGGTTTCCCGCCGGTGCCGACGGCAAGTCCGACAAGCCGGTGTCGCCGCGCTGGAGCGAGCTGCTCGCGCTGCCCGGCGCCCACCTGCACCTCTACGGAAAGATCGAGCCGCGCCGCGGCCGCAAGATGGGCCACCTCACGCTGACCGGCGCCACGCTCGAGGCGGTTCGCGCCACGGCCTCGCAGGCCGCGCTGCTGCTGGGCCTGCCGGCGGTGAGCACCGCCGACCTCGCATGATCCTCGACGGCCGCACCCCCGAAGCCATTGCCGAGGCTGCGCGCGTGCTGCGCGCGGGCGGGCTGGTGGCCTTCCCGACCGAGACGGTGTACGGCCTGGGCGCCGACGCGAGCAGCGACACCGCGGTGGCCGGCATCTTCGAGGCCAAGGGGCGGCCGTCGGACCATCCACTGATCGTCCACGTGGCGGCCGGCATCAAGGGCACCGAATCGCTCTCGCGCTTCGCCCAGCCGCTGCCGGACTTCGCGCAGAAGCTGGTGCAGGCCTTCTGGCCCGGTCCGCTCACGCTGATCGTCACGCGCCAGCCCGGCGTGGGCGCCGCTGCCGCCGGCGGGCAGGACACCATCGGCCTGCGCTGCCCCTCGCATCCGGTGGCGCAGGCGCTGCTCGAAGCCTGCGCCGAGCAGGGCGTGCCCGGCCTTGCGGGGCCCAGCGCCAACCGCTTCGGCCGCGTCAGCCCCACCACCGCGCAACACGTGCACGACGAGTTCGGCGACGAGCTGCTGGTGATCGACGGCGGAGCCTGCGACGTAGGCATCGAATCGACCATCGTCGACTGCAGCCGCGGCGCGCCCGTGCTGCTGCGCCCAGGCCTCATCACGCGCGCGCAGATCGAGGCCGCCTGCGGCGAGAAGCTCGCCGACCGCGAAGTGCTCGAAACGCCCGACCCGCGCGCCTCGGGCACGCTGGAAGCCCACTACGCCCCGAACGCCAAGGTGCGGCTGATGGACGCCAAGGCGATCCAGACCGGCCTCGACGTGCTGGGCGCGAACGCCGCCCACATCGCCGTGTGGTCCCGCACTGCGGTGCGCAGCCGCTCGCAGCGCGTGCTGCTGCGGCGCATGCCCGACGACGCGGCGGCCAGCGCGCAGTTGCTGTTCGCGGTGCTGCGCGAGTTCGACGCGCAGGGCGTGAAGCTGATCTGGGTGGAGACGCCGCCCGATACGCACGAGTGGGAAGGCGTGAAAGACCGCCTCCAGAGAGCGTCGGCGGCCTGAACCTGGCTAACCCCCAGGCTTGCCCACTTCGTGTGGCCGCCCACCCCCTTGCAGGGGGCAACACCAGCGGCCCGGCAAAGCCGGTTCCGCGGTGTTCCTGGAATGGGCTCTTCGTTCAGCCTCCGGCTGCGAGCACGCCCTGGAAGAAGCCCCGCGCGGAGGCCAGGCAGAACGGCGGCGCCAGCGTGCCGTGGTACGCCAGCGTGACGGCCTGGGCCTTGTCCGATGCGCTGCCCGAGGTGTTCTGCGCGAGCAGGGCCTTGGCCTGCGCGAAGCCGGCGCGGGCGGTGGAGTAGGCGTCGATGGCCGCCGAGTCCTCCAGGTCGACCACGGAGAGCAGGTTCGACGGCATGCCCTTGGCGCGGAAGTAGCCCGAGGTGGCGCGGGTGCTCACGAAGTTCACCGTCGGGTCGTTGGCGCCGCCGCACATCAGCATCGGCCGGGTCGGCACCCAGTTGCGCAGGTCGTTGGCGATGGCGGCCTTGCGGAAGCCCGTGGAGGGCTTGCAGTCCAGCGGCGAGGTGGTGCTCAGCGAAGCGGCCGTCGGCGGCAGCGCGTTGCCGGGGCAGGGGTTGCCCTGGATGTCGCCGGCTGCCTGCGTCAGGAAGCTCTGCTTGATGAGGTTGTTGGGGCCGTAGAAGATCGAAAGCTCCGGGCTCACCGGCCCCGGCTTGGCGTCCGCCGGGAACAGCGCGAGCTGCGGCAGCTTGCCGCTGGAGAACAGCGTGCCGGGCGATGCGCTCGGCAGCAGGGTGTCGATGCCGCTGGCGTACTGCGCCTCGTACACGTCGCTGGTCGAGCCGTAGACGTTGCCGAACTGCTGCTGCCAGCTGGTCGACAGCAGCGGCACGAACAGCGTGGAGCCCAGCGCCGGCCAGCCCAGGTAGGTGTAGTCGCTCAGCAGGCTGATGGCCGAGGGGGCCGACAGCGGCGCCGAGGCCGTCACCGCCTTGCCGTTGGCCTGCATCTCGCGGTGCGCCGCCATCGCCACGTAGCCGCCCTGCGAGTAGCCGGTGATGAACAGCGAACCGGCGTCGTTCGCGCCGATGCCCGAGAAGGTCTTGCGCGCCGCGGTGAGCGCGTCGACCATGTCCTTGCCCTGCTGGTCGCCGTCGAGGTACGGGTGATAGGGCAGCGTCGACTTGTCGTAGCCCGCGTAGTTGGGCGCCACCACGATGTAGCCCTGCGCCGCAAACATGGCGGCGACCATCAGGCCCTCGCCGGCGGCGGCCTGGGTGCTGTCGGTCCACTTGGCCAGGTTGTAGGCCTTGGCGGCGGTGGTGCCGTGGGCATAGAGCACCACGGGGCGCTGGCCGCTGCAGGCCACGTCGGAGCCGGTGGGCACCATGATCGCGGCGGTGGCGTTGGTGGCCTCGTTCTTCGCGCCGATCGTGCGGTATTCGAGGTAGCGCAGGTCCACGCCGCACTTGGGTGTGCCCGCCACCTGCAGCAGAGCCTTGCCCTGGTCGCTGGCCTGCAGGCTGGCGGTGAACTGGCTGGCCGTCAGCGCGGCCGTCTTCTCGGGCGGGTCGGTGACCACCGAGCCCCGGCCGTTGTCGGCGGCGGGCGGCGGAACGCCCACCCCGATGCCGATGCCTCCTCCGCCCCCGCCACCACCGCCACAGGCGGCGAGCAGCAGCAGGGTCGCGGCGCTTGCGACGGCCGTGAAGGCGGCGGTCTTCTTGCGCATGGGGCTGGAGGGCTGGCGGTGCGGCTGGTTCAAGGCATGTCTCCTGCGCCGGCGAGGCGTCTGGCTTGTATGGAATCGAACGACCGTCCGATTCTGGGCAGCGGCATGTCCGCGCGCAAGCGGGCGTTTGCCCTCAGAAGACTTCAGTACACAGCACCGGGAGCCGGCAGCAGGCCGGCGGCCGGCCTTTAGTTGTCCTGCGAGGCCCAGTCGACCAGCGCGTCGAAGGCCGCGCGCGCGGCCCCGGCGTTCTCGCCGTTGGCGATGGCCACGAGCACGTAGCGGCGCCCGCTGGCGCCGTCCACGTAGCCGGCCACGCCCGAGGCGTCGCGCAGCGTGCCGGTCTTCAGGTGCGCCGAGCCGCCGGAGCGCAGCGAGCGCCTCTTCAGCGTGCCGTCCACGCCCATGGCCGGCAGCGAGGACATCAGCTCCGGCATCACCGGCGAGCGCCACGCCACCTGCAGCATCTTGCCGAGCGCGGCCGCGCTGATGCGCTCGTCGCGCGACAGGCCCGAGCCGTTCTCGAACACCGGCTGCGCCTCGCCCGTGCCGATGCGGTCGCGCCACCACTGGCCCATGGCCGCGCGCGAGGCCTCGAAGGTGCCGCGGTTCTTCTGCGCGAGCCCGATCGTGAGGAACAGCTGCTGCGCCATCACGTTGTTGCTGTACTTGTTGACGTCGCGAATCACCTCGGCCAGCGGCGGCGACTCGAACTCGAAGGCCGGCTTCAGCCCCGCCGGCACGCGCCCCTCGCGCATCTGCCCGCCCACGCGCCCGCCCATCTCGGCCCACATGCCGCCGATGGCGCGCATGGCATAGGTGCGCGGGTCGCCATAGGCCACGGCCCAGCTCTTCTCGCCGCAGCCGCTGGGGAAACCGCCGTTGAAGCGGATGCGGTTCACGTCGGAGAAGTCGGCGCGCAGCGTGCCGCGCCAGTCGCCGCATTCGCCGGGCACGATCGCCACGGTCTGCGGCATGGCCACGCTGGCCAGCGGGGGCTCGTAGCTCACGCGCGCGATCTGGCCGGCGCGGTCGGGCGCGAAAGTCATGTTGACCGACTTGAAGTTCACCAGCAGCGCGTCGGGCGAGGCGTTGTAGGGGCGCAGCGGCTCGCCGTCGAAGGCAGAAGGGTCGCCCTCCACCGTGGTCTCGAAGGCGCTGCGGTCGAGGACGATGTCGCCGCTCACCGTGGTGATGCCCAGCCCCTGCACGTGGCGCAGCAGCAGCCACACGCGCTCCAGCACCAGCTTGGGGTCGCCCTGGCCCTTGATGTAGAGGTTGCCGTTGAGCACGCCGTTGTTCACCGTGCCGTCGACGTAGACCGGGGTGGTCCAGCTGTAGGCGGCGCCCAGCAGGTCGAGCGCGGCGTAGGTGGTCACCAGCTTCATGATCGACGCCGGGTTCACCTGCGCCTGCGTGCGCCAGGCCAGGCGCGGCTGGCGCGTGCCGTCGGCCTCGGCGACCAGCATGGTCACCGACTCGCGCGGCACCTTGGCGCGAGCGAGGGCGGCTTCGACCTGGGTGGGGAGGGCTTGCGGAGCCTGTTGTTGGGCGAACGCGCCGGCCGGAACCAGCGTCGTGAAGATCAGGGCGCAGGCGGCGCGGCGGAAGTCGAAGGGCATCCGCCGATTATCCCGGCGGGAAAACGTGCAGCTTCGCGTGATACAGCAGCATCACGGTCTTGGCGTCCGCGATGCGGCCGTCGGCCACCATGGCCAGCGCCTCGTCGATGCCGAGTTCGAGCACCTCGATGTCCTCGCCTTCCTCCGCCAGCCCGCCGCCTTCGCCGACGCGCATCGACGACTCGTAGGGCGCGACGAAGAAATGCAGCTTCTCGGTGACCGAGCCCGGGCTCATGAAGCATTCGAAGACCTTGCGCACCTCGCCGAGCCGGTAGCCGAGCTCTTCCTCGACCTCGGCGCGGATGCGCTCCTCCGGCGCCGCGTCGTCCAGCAGGCCGGCGGCGGCCTCGATCAGCAGGTCGTCGTGGCCGTTGACGAAGGCCGGGTAGCGGAACTGGCGCGTGAGCAGCACCGTGCGCCGCTGGAGGTTGTAGGGCAGCAGCGTGGCGCCGTTGCCGCGGTCGTAGGTCTCGCGGTGCATGCGCTGCCACTGGCCGTCGTTGCGGCGCCAGTCGAAGGCGGTGGTGCGCAGCGTGTACCAGTTGTCGGAAAGCAGGGTGACTTCGTGCACCCGGACGCGGTCGTGGATGGTCATGGCGCCGAGCATATGTGCATGTTCGTGCAATAACAAGAAAAATCGTGCAAAAGGCCGCGGCGGCCGATACCATCGCCGGATGCTCACCAGCCAGCGCAAGCAACACATCCTCTCGGTCCTGCGGCGCGACGGCAACGTCGTCGCCAAGTCGCTCAGCGAGGAACTCGGCCTGTCGGAAGACACCATCCGCCGCGACCTGCGCGAGCTGGCGGCCGAGGGCCTCCTGCAGCGCGTGCACGGCGGCGCGCTGCCGCTGGCGGCGGCCGAGGCCGACTTCGCCGGCCGCCAGCAGCTCGTGCCCGACGAAAAAATCGCCATCGGCCGCGCTGCCGCGCGCCTGGTGAAGCCGGGGCAGGTGGTGTTCATCGACGGCGGCACCACCGCCGTGCAGCTCGCGCGCCACCTGCCGGCGAAGCTGCAGGCCACGGTGGTCACGCACAGCCCGTCGGTGGCGGTGGAGCTGGCCTCGCACGCGGGCATCGAGGTGGTGCTGATCGGCGGGCGGCTCTTCCGGCATTCGATGGTGGCGGTGGGCTCGGCGGCGATGGCGGCCATCTCGCGCATCCACGCCGACACCTACTTCATGGGCGTCACCGGCGTGCACGCCGAGGCCGGGCTGACCACGGGCGACCTGGAGGAGGCCGAGATCAAGCGCGCGCTGATGGCATCGGCGGCCGAGACGGTGGTGATGGCCTCGTCGGAAAAGATCGGCGCGGCGTCGGCCTGGGTGGTCAATCCGGTGGCTTCGGCCGGCACGCTACTGGTCTCGCCGCAGGCGCCGGCGGCGGCGCTGGTGCCGCTGCGCCGGGCGGGGCTGGCGATCCTGCGCAGCGACGACGCCGACGGCGGGAAAGCTGCCGATACCGCAGGCGGGGCTTCGGAATTGCCCGGCGCTCGATAATCGCAGGGATGTCTCCCGTCTCGCCCAAGCTGCTCGCCTTCGACACCAGCACCGAACACCTGTCCGTGGCCGTGCTGCACGGCGACAGGCTCCTGTCGCACGACGGCGCCGGCGGCGCGCAGGCCTCCAGCACCCTTCTTCCCGTGATCCGGCAGCTGCTGGGCGAAGCCGGCCTTGCGCTGGCCGAGCTCGACGCCATCGCCTTCGGCCGCGGCCCGGGCTCCTTCACCGGGCTGCGGACCGCCTGCTCGGTGGCGCAGGGCTTGGCCTACGGCGCCAAGGTGCCGCTGCTGCCGGTCGACACCTTGCTCGCGGTGGCCGAGGAAGCGCGTCACGCGTTCGGCGCGCAGCAGGTGGTGGCGGCGCTGGACGCGCGCATGGAGCAGGTCTACGCCGCGCGCTACGACTTCGCGGCGCACGGCCCGCTCGGCCAGCCCGAAGGCGGCGAGGAGCCGCTGCTGCTGGCCCCCGAGGAACTCGAAGTGCCCGCCGGCTGGGCGCTCGCCGGCAATGCCTTCGCCGCCTACGGCGAGCGCCTGGCCCCTGCCGCGGCCCGCCACGAGGCGCTGCCGATGGCCGCCGCCATGCTGCGGCTGGCGCCCGCGCTGCTCGCCGCCGGGCGCACCGTGCCGGCCGCGCAGGCCTGGCCGCTGTACGTTCGCGATAAAGTGGCGCAAACCACCGAAGAGCGCGCCGCCATCAAGGCAGCCGCTGCACAACGCTAGCCAGCCCGCATGAGCGCCGTCCTCCAGCCCGTCGAAGCCCGCCTCGAACCGCTCACCGTCGAGCGGATCGATGCCGTCTGCGCGGTCGAGCAGACGGCCTACAGCCACCCCTGGACGCGCGCCAACTTCACCGATTCCATGGCCGTGGGCTACCACTGCCAGTGCCTGCTGGCCCCCGGCGTGGCGCCGGGCGTGACTTCCCCGGTCACGCAGCTGGGCGAGACGCTGATCGGCTACTTCGTCGCCATGAAGGGCGTCGACGAGGTGCACCTGCTGAACATCACCGTGGCGCCGGCCTTCCAGCGCCAGGGCTGGGCGCCGCTCATGCTCGAGGCGCTGGGCGGCTGGTCGCGTGCCGAGGGCGCGCAGTGGCTGTGGCTCGAAGTGCGCCAGAGCAACCAGCGCGCGCTCGACATCTACCTGCGCCAGGGCTTTCGCAGCGTCGGCGTGCGCAAGGGCTACTACCCGGCGCACGACGGCAAGCGCGAGGACGCTGTCGTCATGAGCCTGCGCCTGAACGAAAGCTCCACCGCCTGGGGAGGCCTGCGATGAGTGCCGCGGTGCAGACGCTGAGGCTGGACGCCCGCCAGCGCGCCATGCTCGACGAAATGGGCGTGAAGGTCTGGTGGCCCGTGCCCGAGGCGGTCGAAGTGGCTGCCGCGCCCGAGGCTCCCGCGCCGGTCGAGCAGGATTTGCCCGTCGTCGACGAGCTCCCCGAAGCCGGGATGCCCGTGGCCGCACCGCCGCCGCCCGCCGCGAGGCCCGTCGCCGCGCCGGTGCAGGCTCCCGCGCCGGCTCCGCGCGCCGCCGCGCCGGTCACCCAGGGCGCAGCCGTGCTGGTCGAAGCGCCCTGCCGCCTCTATGCCGATGCCGGCGCCGCCGACGCAGTGCAGGGCGGCTGGCTGGTCGTCGCCGACATGCCGCCCGAGGCCGACGGCCGCCACGGCGACCCCTTCGCGGGCGATGCCGGCCGCCTGCTCGACAACATGCTGCGCGCCCTGAGGCTGCATGACGGCGGCACGCCCGTGCACCTCATGCGCACCCACCGCGGCGTGGCCATCGGCCAGCCCGGCAGCCCCCGCGCCATGGACGAAGCCTTCGGCGAGCATGCGGCGGCGATCGCCCCGCGCGTCGTGCTGGCCATGGGGCCGCTGGCCGCGCAGAGCCTGATGCGCAGCGGCGACCCGCTGGGCAAGCTGCGCGGGCGCGCGGTGCCGCTGGACGGCGTTGAGGGCGCCTCGGTGGTCGCCACCTATCACCCGGCCTACCTGCTGCGCAATCCGGCCGACAAGGCCCGCGCCTGGGCCGATCTCTGCCTGGCCGCCGAGCAGCACGCGCCGGCGTCGAACTGACTGCCTGGAGTGGTTCCGGGGCGGCCCGCCTAAAATCGGGCCTCATGACTTTTCTCGACAAGCTGGCCGCCGCACAGCAAAAAAACGGTTCCTTGCTTTGCGTGGGGCTCGATCCGGAGCCAGCCAGGTTCCCGGGTCAGCTCAAGGGCGACGCCACCCGCATCTACGATTTCTGCGCTCGCATCGTCGACGCCACGGCCGACCTGGTCATTTCCTTCAAGCCGCAGATCGCCTACTTCGCCGCCCACCGCGCCGAAGACCAGCTCGAAAAGCTGATGGAGCACATGCGCCGCAATGCGCCCCATGTGCCCGTGATCCTCGACGCCAAGCGCGGCGACATCGGCTCCACCGCCGAGCAGTACGCCCTCGAAGCCTTCGAGCGCTACGGCGCCGACGCGGTGACGCTGTCGCCCTTCATGGGCTTCGACTCGGTGGCGCCGTACCTCAAGCACGAGGGCAAGGGCGCCTTCCTGCTGTGCCGCACCAGCAACCCCGGCGGCTCCGACCTGCAGGGCCAGCGCCTGGCGGACGTCGAGGGGCAGCCCTTCCTGTACGAACACGTCGCCAAGCTGGCGCAGGGGCCGTGGAACCTCAACGGCCAGCTCGGTTTGGTGGTGGGCGCGACCTACCCCGCCGAGATCGAGCGCGTGCGCGAACTCGCGCCGACCGTGCCGCTGCTGATTCCCGGCGTCGGCGCCCAGGGCGGCGATGCCGTCGCCACGGTGCGAGCCGGCTGGCGCGCCGACGCGCCGATCGTCGTGAACTCGTCGCGCGCGATCATCTACGCCTCGTCGGGCGAAGACTTCGCCGACGCGGCTAAAGCCGCCGCGCGCACCATGCGCGACACCCTGGAATCCGCCAAGCCCTGAAGAATTCCTTCCAATGACACCGCGGAACCGGCTTTGCCGGGCCGCAGGTGTCGCCCCCGGAAGGGGGTTGGCGTAGCGACACGAAGTGCGCGCAGCCTGGGGGAGAACCCAGTGCTACCGCGGAACCGGCTTCGCCGGGCCGCAGGTGTCGCCCCCGGAAGGGGGTTGGCGCAGCGACACGAAGTGCGCGAAGCCTGGGGGAGAGCCAGTTCAAGCTCGACGCAGGCGGGTGAAAGCCTCGAACTCCCAGTTCCGCATCCCCAGCAGCAGCGTGTAGCCCTCGCGGTCCTTGGCGGCCAGTTTCTGGTCGGTCTGGTGCTGCTGGGCGAAGTCCTGCGCCACGCGCTGCAGGCGCTCCAGGAAGGCGGGCGCGAGCGAGCGGCTGATCTGGCCGTGCACCAGCAGCAGGCCCTCGGCCGGGCCGTCGAAGCCGCCCTTGTAGTAGTCGAGCACCACGTTCTCGCGGAAGAACTCCATCACCGGGCCGTGCGGGCGCCAGCGGAAGGTCTTGGCGAGCTTCAGGCGATACCGGTTGAGCGGGCGCAGCTCGATGATGCCGATGCGGTCGAGCTGGGCCAGGAAGCCGATGCACTCGGCCTCGCTCACGCGGTAGGCCGCCACGATCTGCTCCAGCGTCCACTGGCTCAGCACGCTGATGGCCACCAGCAGCAGCTTCTTGTCCTTGACCACGGCCTTTTCCTGCTCGTGCGTCAGTTCCTTCAAGAGCGGCTGGGCGTCGGCGACGCGGCGCGCCAGCTCGGCGAAATCGATCTTCAGCGCCCGGCAGATGGCGTCCACGCGCGACAGCGGCATGTCGCTCTTGGCCAGCATGCGCTTGACGCTGGATTCGGCCATGTCGAGCGACCGCGCGAGGTCGGCGTAGGTCATGCGGGCGTTCTTGAGTTCGTTCTTGAGGGCTTGGACGAGATCGACGGTGGTACTCATGGGCCGGAAGCGTACACGGGCGTCGGCAAGTATCAAGTGGAGATACCACCGGGTGTGAATTAGTACCTCGTATCGATTCTCGATGCCTCCGGAGGGGTGCGGACCCTAAATTCCGCCCCAGTTCAGACCACCACCGAGGACCGCCATGCTTCTGCCCTCCCTCAGCCGCCGCGAACGCGGGTTGCTTTTCACCTTCGCGCTGCTCGCGCTGATCGCCTTCTTCGGCCCCGAGCTGCCGGCCGCCGACGTGGCCATCGCCTCGGTGTTCGCCGACAACCGCGGCTGGCATGGGCTGCCGAACGCCATGGACGTGCTGAGCAACATCCCCTTCGTGGTGATCGGCCTGTGGGGCCTGTACCGGCTCAACCGCATCGACCGTTCGCACCAGGAGGCGCTGTCGCAGTTCCCGCTGGCTCCGCCGGCCAGCGATCCGCCGGACAACACGCTCGACTGCGCGTGGCTCTTCTTCGCCGGCCTGATCGCCGCCGCCGCCGGCTCGGCCTTCTACCACCTCATGCCCGACGGCCCCCGGCTCGCGGCGGACCGCGCCGGCATGGCGGTGGCTTTCGCCGGGCTGATCGGCGTGGCGGTCTGCGAACGGGTGAGCCAGCGCGCCGGCTGGCCCGCCGCCTGGTTCGTGCTGACGGCGGGGCTGCTGTCGGCCGAGGTGTTCCAGGAGACGGGCAACGTCATGCCCTGGGCGCTGGTGCAGTTCGGCGGCATGGCGCTGGTGCTGACGCTGGCGCTGGCCACGCCGATGCGCAAGTCGGTGGGGCTGAAGCTGGGCTGGGTGATCTTCTTCTACGTGCTGGCCAAGGGCTTCGAGATGGCCGACCACCAGATCTACGAATTCACGCATCAGACGGTGTCGGGCCACACGCTCAAGCACCTGACGGCCTCGCTCGCCGGGCTGCCCGTGGTGTTCGCGCTGCGCAAGCTGGAGATGCGCTGGGAAGCCGCGCTGCGGCACAATCCGGGCGCCGCCGCCGTGGCCGCATGAGGAGCACTCTTCGAATGACAAATCCCGCCGCCGCAGCCCCGGCCACGCCCGTGGCTCACGAGGAGAACGCCCACGCCAACCAGTTCGCGCTCCTCGGGCAGCGGCGCTTCGCGCCCTTCTTCTGGACCCAGTTCGCGGGCGCGGCGAACGACAACCTCTTCAAGTTCGCCTTCACCGTGATGGTGACCTACCAGCTCCAGCTGAGCTGGATGCCGCCGTCGATGGCGGGCCTGGTGATCGGCGCGCTCTTCATCCTGCCCTTCCTGCTGTTCTCGGCCACCTCCGGCCAGCTCACCGACAAGTTCGACAAGACGAAGATGATCCGCTTCGTCAAGGACCTCGAGATCGTGATCATGCTGATCGCCGCCTGGGGCTTCGTCACGGCCAATGCGGTGGTGCTGCTGGCCTGCGTGTTCCTGATGGGGCTGCACTCCACGCTGTTCGGCCCGGTCAAGTTCGCCTACCTGCCGCAGGTGCTCGACGCGCGCGAGCTTACCGGCGGCAACGGCATGGTCGAGATGGGCACCTTCGTCGCCATCCTGCTCGGGCAGGTCGCCGGCGGGCTGCTGGTGGCCCTGCCGAACGTCGGCCACACGAGCGTGGCGGTGGGCTGCGTGCTGCTGGCGCTGGTCGGGCGCGGCGTGGCGCAGGCCATTCCGCGCGCGCCCGCCACCGACCCGGGGCTGGTCATCAACTGGAACCCGGTCAGCGAGACCTGGCGCAACCTCAAGCTCGCGAACCAGAACGTGGTGGTGTTCCGCTCGCTGCTGGGCATCTCGTGGATGTGGTTCTTCGGCGCGGTGTTCCTGAGCCAGTTCCCGAGCTTCGCCAAGGAAGTGCTGCATGGCGACGAGCAGGTGGCCTCGCTGCTGCTGGTGGTGTTCTCGGTGGGCATCGGCGTCGGCTCGCTGCTGTGCGAGACGCTCAGCCGCCGGCAGGTGGAGATCGGCCTGGTGCCGCTGGGCGCCATCGGCATGAGCGTGTTCGCCATCGACCTGTACTTTGCCTCGCGCGGCCTGCCCAAGGTGGCGGAAATGGGCATCGGCGCCTTCGTGCACCAGCCCGCGCACTGGCGCGTGATGGCCGACCTCGCGCTGCTGTCGCTGTTCGCGGGGCTCTACAGCGTGCCGATGTACGCGCTGATCCAGCTGCGCAGCCAGCCCACGCACCGCGCGCGCATCATCGCGGCGAACAACATCCTTAACGCGCTCTTCATGATCGGCAGCTCGGTCATCGCGGGCGCGCTGCTGGGCGCGGGCTTCACCATTCCGCAGATCTTCCTGTTCACCGGCATCGCCAACGCGGTGGTGGCGTTCTACATCTTCATGCTGGTGCCCGAGTACCTGCTGCGCTTCGTGGCCTGGGTGCTGTCGCGCTTCGTCTACCGCTTCGACATCAAGGGCGAGACGCACATCCCCACCGAGGGCGCGGCCGTGCTGGTGTGCAACCACGTGAGCTTCATCGACGCGGTGCTGCTGATGGCGGCGAGCCCGCGGCCGATCCGCTTCATCATGGACCACCGCATCTTCAGGGTGCCGGTGCTGGGCTGGCTGTTCAAGCTGGCCAAGGCGATTCCGATCGCGCCGCAGAAGGACGACCCGGCAGCCTACGAGGCGGCCTTCGCGAAGGCGCAGGAGGTGCTGCGCGAGGGCGACCTGCTCGCCATCTTCCCCGAAGGTGCGATCACGCGCGACGGCGAGCTGCAGCCCTTCAAGGGCGGCGTGATGAAGATCCTCGAGGGCGCGCGCGCCCAGGGTATCGAGCCGCCGGTGATCCCGATGGCGCTGACAAACCTCTGGGGTTCGTACTTCAGCCGCATCGAGCTGCGCGGCGGCGAGCGTGTGGCCATGGCCAAGCCCTTCCGCCGCGGCTTCTTCAGCCGCGTGGGCCTGAACGTCGGCGCCCCGGTGCCGCCGGCCGAGGTGCAGCCCGACGCGCTGCGCCAGCGCGTGAGCGCCCTGCTGGCCGCCTAAACACCCCAAAAAGTATCGATTGCGGATACCGACGGAGCCGGAAACCGCAACTGGTGCAAGCATTCAAGCCTCGCGGTGCGGGAGCGAACCATCATTCGCTCACCTTCACTACGCCGCGAGGCACACATGCAACCCCTCTCATCCACCACGACCGTCTTCATCCAGCGCGACACGCGGGCCTGGCAGTTCCAGGCCTGGGCATCGTTCGCGATCGCAGTCTTCCTGTGCGCGACCGGCCTGAGCTGGCTGCCGGGCGAGGCGCTGGACCGGGCGTTCATGGTGATGGGCTACGTCTTCTGCCTGAGCACCGCCTTCATGCTGTCGAAGTTCGTGCGCGACAGCCAGCAGGCCGCCGAGCGCGGCGCTGAAGCAAGCCGCGACGTGCCGATGTGGAAGCTGGTCGTCTGGGGCAGCTTCTTCGTCGCGATGGGCCTGACCGGCTGGGGCCTCGTGCGCATGGACATCAACGAGGCCTACAAGGCCTTCCTGGGCGTGAGCTGGCTGTTCCTCATCAGCTCGGCCTTCACGCTGGCCAAGACGCTGCGCGACCGCCACGAGGCCGACCTGGCCGAAGCCCGCCTGCAGGGCCGCCGGATGGCGCGCGCCGAAGCCGCCGCCGCTGCTGCCGCCTCCGAATGACCCACGCACCCGAAGAACGGAGACTCATCATGATCAGGAAGTCGATTGCCGCCGCCCTCGTCGCCGCCAGCACTGTCTTCGCCGGTGTCGCGGTTCCCATGCAGGCCCAGGCCCAGAGCGACGCCTCGCTCGCCCTCTCGCTGATGCCGGTGGCGTCGGTGGTGGTCGCGGGCTCCGCCGTCGGGGCCTCGGCCACCACGGCGGTCGCGCTGCCCGCCGCGCTGTCGGTGGGCGGCTCGACACTGGCCGTAGTCGCGGTCGAAGCCTCGGTGGACGGCACGGTGTACGTGCTCGAACGCGCCTCAGACGGCGCGCGCGCCAGCATCAAGGTCTCGGGCCGGGTGGTCGAAGGCACGGCGAAGGCGGTGGGCACCAGCGTCCTCGTGACCGTGATCGGCTCGGGCGTGGTGCTGTCGGCCGCCGGCGAGGTGCTGGCCTTCGTGCCCAACGCCATCGGCCGCGCGCTGCTCCACAACGAGAGGTTGTCGTGAACCGCGCGCTGGCGCCGCTGCTCGCACTAGCGCTGGCGGTCGCGGCGGCCTTGTTGCCCCTGCAGGCGCAGGCCGGCCGCTCCTGCGAGCAGGTCAGGCCCACGCCCGACGTGATCGTCAAGGGCATGCGGATGGCCGAGCGCACCTCGCAGGCGCTCGACGCCAGCGGCGCGCGCGTGGTGCTCCTGGCGCGCGCCGGGCAGGACCTGAGCAAGTACGGCCTGCGCTATTCGCATCTCGGCTTCGCCTACAAGACCGAGGCCGGCCCGTGGCGCGTGGTGCACAAGCTCAACCAGTGCGGCACCGCCATCGCCGAGGTCTACCGCCAGGGGCTCGGCGAGTTCTTCCTCGACGATCCGTGGCGCTACGAGGCCGCCTGGGTGGTGCCGACGCCCGATGTGCAGGCGCGGCTGCTGGCCGCGCTGAACGAATCGCCCGCGCGCATCGTGCGGCTGCACACCGAGCCCTACAGCATCGTGAGCTACGTGTGGGGCCGCAAGTACCAGCAGTCGAACCAGTGGGCCATGGAAACGCTCGCCGCCGCCATGGAACCGGCGACCATCGCCAACCGCGCGCAGGCGCAGGCGTGGATGCAGTTCAAGGGCTACGAGCCCACCACGCTGAAGCTTGGGCCCCTCACGCGGCTGGGCGGGCGCGTGGGCTCGGCCAACGTGGCTTTCGACGATCATCCGAACGACAAGCGCTTTTCAGACCGCATCGAGACGGTGACGGTCGATTCGGTGTTCGCCTGGATGCCGCGCGCCGGTCTGAGCGCGGCGCCGGTGACGCTGAAGCTTCAGTGAGAAAGAACGAGGAGAAAACAACATGAGCAAGTCTTTGAGACTTTCCGAGAAATGGTTCCGGCGCGGCCTCTGGCTGGTGGCGCTGGTGTTCGCGAGCTTCCTCATCGGACTCGGCAGCACCGTGGTGAGCGACCTGCCGCAGGTCGAGCGCGTGCGCGGCATCGACGACTTCATCGACAAGCCCAGGGCCGAGCCGCTGCGCGCCACCATCAAGGCATCGGAGGCCGCCGAGCTGGAAGCCGCGCGCGAGCTCGACCAGATCCAGCTGCAGCTCAACGCCGCGCAGCAGGCCAGCCGCAATGCGCGCGAGACCTTTGCCAACTGGCTCTCGACGCGGCGCGCCACCGCGCTGCCCGACCAGGACACCGAGCTCATCGCGCGCACCAAGGCGCTCGACGCCTTCAAGCAGAAAGAAGAGGAGCTGCAGCGCAAGGTCAACGCGCAGCAGAAGATCACGCTCGATGCGCGCCAGGGCGAGCAGCGCGCGCGCATGGCGCTGTCGGAGCTGGAGCGCGATGCGCAGATCAAGCTGGACGCCGAGTACCGCCGCGTGGAGCTGCGCGTGTTCGCCTACCGGCTGGCGCTCACGCTGCCGCTGCTGGTGGTGGCGGGCTGGCTCTTCGTGAAGAAGCGCAAGAGCACTTATTGGCCCTTCGTGTGGGGCTTCATCTTCTTCGCGCTGTTCGCCTTCTTCGTCGAGCTGGTGCCCTACCTGCCGAGCTACGGCGGCTACGTGCGCTACGTGGTGGGCATCCTGCTCACGGTGCTGGTGGGGCGCTACGCCATCGTCGCGCTCAACCGGTACCTCGCGCGGCAGAAGCTGGCCGAGCAGCAGCCCGACCAGGTGCGCCGCGAGGAACTGAGCTACGACACCGCGCTCGCGCGCCTGGCCAAGAGCGTGTGCCCGGGCTGCGAGCGGCCGGTGGACCTGAAGAACAACGAGATCGACTTCTGCCCGCACTGCGGCATCGGCCTTTTCGACCACTGCGGCAACTGCGAAACCCGCAAGAGCGCGTTCTCGAAGTTCTGCCACGCGTGCGGCACCTCGGCCGCGCCGCGCGTGCTGCCGCCTCTGGGGACGGGCACGGCCGAGGCGTAGTCTGCGAATTCGGTCACGGCCGGCGGAAGCTTCGACACGTCGTGTAGCGGACATGCCGTACGGTCGTGCTACAACCCGCCGGCTGCGACACAAATGTTGCCGCAGACTTCCAGCCAACCCCTTCGACGGAGCACAAGCATGAGCATTTTTGGCAGCATCCTTTCCAAGATCTTCCCGGGCGCCAAAGCCGCCGAGGCCCCGGCGCCTGCCCCCGCGGCGCCAGCCGATGCACCAGCGCCCGCCGTGGCCGCGCCGCCGCCCGCCATTCCGCTGGGCGACGTGGCCGCCGTGCTCGACGCCATGCCGGGCTCGAAGAACCTGAACTGGCGCACCTCCATCGTCGACCTGATGAAGCTGCTGGGCCTGGACAGCAGCCTCGAAGCCCGCAAGCAGCTGGCCGCCGAGCTGAGCTACGGCGAAGACACCAGCGACAGCGCCAAGATGAACATCTGGCTGCATCGCCAGGTCATGACCAAGCTGGCCGCCAACGGCGGTACGGTTCCGGCGGAACTTCGGGACTGATTGAGCACACCCCCAGGGCTGCGCGCACTTCGTGTCGCTGCGCCAACCCCCTTGCAGGGGGCAACACCGGCGGCCCGGCAAAGCCGGTTCCGCGGTGTTCCAGAACAGAAAGCCTCGCGCGATGCGCGAGGCTTTTTTTCAGGTCCAGCCGGCGTCGACGACGTAGTCCTGCGCGGTACACATGCGCGAATCGTCGGCTGCGAGGAAGAGCGCCATCGCCGCGATGTCCTCCGCCATCACGCGCCCCGGCAGGCATTGCGCCGCATCGATCTCGGCGGCTGATTCGGGCTTCACCCACAGCTTGATCTGCCGCTCGGTCATCACCCAGCCCGGCACGATCGAGTTCACGCGGATGTTCTGCTTGCCCAGGTCGCGCGCCAGCGAGCGCGTGAGGCCGCGCGCCGCGGCCTTGCAGGCCTGGTACACCGGGTAGCCCTTGCCCTTGATCATCCAGCTGATCGAGCCGAAGTTGATGATCGAGCCGCCGCCCAGCGCGCGCATGTCGTCGGCCACCGCCTGCGCGGCGAAGAACTGGTGCTTGAAGTTGACGGCCACGAGGCGGTCGAAGTCCTCGTCGGTCATGTCGGCCATCTCGTGGCGGCGGTCGTTGGCGGCGTTGTTCAGCAGCACGGACACCGGTCCGAAGCGCTGGCGCACCGCGTCGATGGTGGCCGCGAGGGCGGCCGTGTCGGTCACGTCGCAGGGCAGGAAGAGCGCCGGGTGCTCGCCCTGCAACTGCGCCGCGAGCGCGTTGCCGGCGGCGCTGTCGAGATCGCAGAACCCCACCTTCGCGCCCTGCGCATGGAAGGCCCGCACCAGCGCTTCGCCGATGCCGCTGGCGCCGCCGGAGATGAACACGGTGCGTCCGGCCAGCGAGGGATAGCGGGCGGTGTAGGGCGAAAGTTGTGATGCGTCGGTCATGGGGATGCGGCAACGGCGTTGGAGACGGACGGCAAGCGTAGCGGATAGCGGCTGGCCGGTGTATCGGTGTATGGCTTCCGGCGAATGGGCGGCGCGCATGTGCGTGGCTACGCTTGCTCCCATGAAGACGAAGACACTTCCCCGCCGCCGCACCCTCGTCGCGTTCGCGATGCTCGTTCCCGCCGCGCTGGCGCTGCGCTCCGTGCGGGCGCAGTCGTCCGCGCCGGGCGTTCAGCTCTTCAAGGTGGTCTCGTCGCGCGACGAGGTGATCGTCGGCGCCGACGCCGCGATGCTCGGCGCCGGCTCGGGCCCCGCGGTGGAGCGGCTGGCGACGCAGCTCGCCGCCAAGGGCCAGCTCACGCTCTGGCAGTACGCTTCCAGCAAGGACGCGGGCGGCGCGCTGGTGCAGGCGCCGCTCAGGCAGATCGTGGTGTTCAGGAACGATGCGCTGCGCATCGAGCCCTATGCCACGCCGCTGCCGATCCAGCCGCTGAAGTAGGGCGAGGCCTCAGACCCCGCGCGCCCGGTCCGACTTGAAGCGCGCGCGGAACTCCGTGAACGTGCCCGCGTCCAGCGCCTCGCGGATCTCGCGCATCAGGTTCAGGTAGTAGTGCAGGTTGTGGATGGTGGTGAGCATCGGCCCCAGCATCTCGCCGCAGCGGTCGAGGTGATGCAGGTAGGCGCGGCTGAAGCCTTCGCGTCCGCCGTCGTTCCAGCTCACGCCCGAGGTGCCTGCACAGGCATGGCAGGTGCAGCTCGGGTCGATCGGCTGCGGGTCGCTCTTGTGGCGGGCGTTGCGCATCTTCAGGTCGCCGAAGCGGGTGAAGAGCGTGCCGTTGCGCGCGTTGCGCGTGGGCATCACGCAGTCGAACATGTCCACGCCGTCGGCCACGCCCTGCACCAGGTCCTCGGGCGTGCCCACGCCCATCAGGTAGCGCGGCTTGTTCGCGGGCAGCCGGTGCGGCGTGTGGCCCATGATGTGCAGCATCTCTTCCTTGGGCTCGCCCACGCTCACGCCGCCGATGGCGTAGCCCGGGAAGTCCATGTCGACCAGCGCCGCGAGCGACTCCTCGCGCAGGTTCTCGAACATGCCGCCCTGCACGATGCCGAAGAGCGCGTTCGGGTTCTGCAGGCGCTCGAACTCGGCCTGGCAGCGCTTCGCCCAGCGCAGGCTCAGCTCCATCGAGACGCGCGCCTCGGCCTCGGTCGTGATGTGGCCCTTGGTGTCGTAGGGCGTGCACTCGTCGAACTGCATCACGATGTCGCTGTTGAGGATGGTCTGGATCTGCATCGAGACCTCCGGAGTGAGGAACAGCTTGTCGCCGTTGACGGGCGACGCGAACTTCACGCCCTCCTCGCTGATCTTGCGCATCGCGCCCAGCGACCACACCTGGAAGCCGCCCGAGTCGGTGAGGATGGGCTTGTCCCACTTCTCGAACTGGTGCAGCCCGCCGAAGCTGGCCATCACGTCGAGGCCCGGGCGCATCCACAGGTGGAAGGTGTTGCCCAGGATGATCTGCGCGCCCATCTCTTCCAGGCTGCGCGGCATCACGCCCTTGACCGTGCCGTAGGTGCCCACGGGCATGAAGATCGGCGTCTGCACCTTGCCGTGGTTGAGCGTGAGCGTGGCGCGGCGCGCGTGGCTGTCGGGGTCGGTCTTGAGGAGTTCGAAGTTCAGCATGTCGTTCAGTCCTGGGTGCGTGCGAGCAGCATGGAGTCGCCATAGCTGAAGAAGCGATAGCGTTCGGCGATGGCATGGGCGTACAGCCCCATCACCCGCTCGTAGCCAGCGAAGGCCGAGACCAGCATCATCAGCGTGCTCTTGGGCAGGTGGAAGTTGGTCACCAGCAGGTCGACGTGCTCGAAGACGAAGCCCGGCGTGATGAAGATGCGCGTGTCGCCCGCCGCCTCGCCGCTCTTGGCCCACGACTCGAGCGTGCGCACGGTGGTCGTGCCCACGGCCACGATGCGTCCGCCGCGGGCCTTGCACTCGGCAATCGCGCGTTGTGTCGACTCCGGCACCTCGTAGCGCTCGGCGTGCATCGTGTGTTCTGAAATGTTCTCGGTCTTCACCGGCTGGAAGGTGCCTGCGCCCACGTGCAGCGTGACGTTGGCGCGCTGCACGCCGTTCGCCTCCAGCTCGGCCAGCAGGCCTTCGTCGAAGTGCAGGGCGGCGGTGGGCGCGGCCACCGCGCCGGGCACGCGCGCGAACACGGTCTGGTAGCGGCTCTCGTCCTCGGCCGAATCGGTGTGGGTGATGTAGGGCGGCAGCGGCACGTGGCCGCAGCGCTCCATCAGCATGTAGGGGTTCTCGCCGCTGTCGCTCTCGAAGGCGAAGCGGAAGAGGGCGCCGTTCTCGTCCGGCCAGCGGCCCAGCAGCGTGGCGCGGAAGCCGCCGACCATCTCCAGCGTGGTGCCCACGGTCGGCTTCTTGCTGACCTTCATGTGCGCCACCACTTCCTGGCCCTGCAGCACGCGCTCGACCAGCAGTTCGAGCTTGCCGCCGGTGGGCTTCTCGCCGAAGAGGCGGGCCTTCACCACGCGGGTGTCGTTGAAGACGAGCAGGTCGCCCGGGCGCAGCAGCGAGGGCAGGTTCCTGAAGATGCGGTCGACCGGAGCGGGCCCCGTGCCGTCGAGCAGGCGGGAGGAGGTGCGTTCGGGGGCCGGGTGTTGCGCCACCAGCTCGGGCGGCAGGGCGAAATCGAAATCGGAGAGCGTGAAAGCGCGCATGTGCTTGAGGGCCGGACGGGCCCGTTCCAAGAAAGACGGGGAAGACGGGGATGCGACCCGGATTGTCCCATGCCGAGAAAGCCGCCCGTTTTCGCGGGGCTGTCGAGGCAGAATCGGCGGATGGTCGATTCACAAGCTGCGCGTGTTTCCTCGGGCTCGTCGTTCGGCCCTTCCGAAGGCGAGCTTTTCAAGAAGATCCTCGGCAGCGCCTGGCAGGGCCTGCATCCCGACATCCGCCGCCGCTTCGACAAGAACCCGTCGCCCGGCAAGGCGCTGCACTACCTGGGCGCGCTGAGCGAGTTGCGCTGCTCGCGCTTCGGCAAGCTGCTGGGCCACATCACGCAGCCGATGATCCAGGGCGCACTCATTCCCTACAGCGACGCCGACTTCCCCGTGGAAATCCAGGTCTACGCCAAGCCACAGGACCCGGCCATCTACAAGCAGCGCATCTACCGCCTGCGCGGGCGCAAGCCGATCCAGTTCACCAGCTTCATGCGCGAGAGCGAGCGCGGCGAGGTGCTGGAGTACGTGGGCATGGGGCTGGGCATGAAGCTGGTGCTGAGCGTCGAGAACGGCAGCCTGCATTTCCAGAGCGACGGCTACTTCTGGGACGTTTTCGGCTGGCGCATCCCGCTGCCGGGCGTGTTCACGCCCGGCAAGACTTTCCTCTGGCACCACAACGAGACGCCGGAGCGCTTCAACATCCGCATCGAGATCCGCCACTGCCTGATGGGCACGACCTTCACCCAGGTCGGCGTGTTCGAGGAGATCCCCGAGCCGAAGGCGGTGCCCGCATGATCGACACGCACCTGCTCGCGCTGCAGCTCATGGCGGCGCAGGGCGCGCTCGGCGCCTTCGACACGCTCTACCACCACGAGGGCACCGAGGCGCTGCCGCGGCGCGGCACAGCCGGGCGCGAGCTGGCGATTCACGCCACGCGCTCGTCGATCTACTGCGCGCTCTTCATCGGGCTGTCGTCCTGGGCCTGGCACGGCGCATGGGCATGGGTGCTGCTTGCGGTGTTCGGCGTCGAGATCGTGCTCACGCTGTGGGACTTCGTGGTCGAAGACCGCAGCCGCCTGCTGCCGCCGACCGAGCGTGTGACGCACACGGTGCTGGCCATCAACGCGGGCGCCTTCATCGCGCTGCTGGCGATGAGCGCGACGGACTGGGCCGCGCAGCCGACCGCGATGGTGTGGCAGCCGCAGGGCTGGCTCGGCGCGTTCCTGGCGCTGTGCGGCGTGGGTGTGGGCCTGTCGGGCCTGCGCGACGCCTTCGCGGCGCGCGCGCTCTTCAGGCGCGGCGCGCAGGAGCAGGCGCGCGATGCACAGGCGCCGGTGCGCTTCGGATCGAAGCCGCAGCGCGTGCTGGTGACGGGCGGCACGGGCTTCATCGGCCAGTTGCTCGTGCGCCACCTGGTGGCCGACGGCCATGCCGTGACGGTGTGGACACGCGATGCGCGATCGGCCGCCTGGAACTTCGGCGGCGCGGTGCGCTGCGTGCAGTCGCTCGACGAGGTGCCGGCGGCCGACGACATCGACGTGGTCATCAACCTCGCGGGTGCGCGCATCCTCGGCATGCGCTGGAGCGAGCGGCGCCGGGTGCAGCTGCTGCAAAGCCGCGAAGGGCTGACGCAACAGCTGGTCGCGTGGATCGCGGCGCGGCCACGCAAGCCATGGCTGCTGCTGTCCGGCTCCGCCATCGGCTACTACGGCGTGCAGCCGCAGGGCAATACCAGCGAGCTCACGGAAGACGCGCCGCCGCAGCCGATCTTCATGTCGCAGCTGTGCCAGCGCTGGGAGCAGGCGGCGCAAGCGGCGGTGGCGCACGGCGTGCACGTGGCCTGCATGCGCTTCGGCTTCGTGCTGGGCCACCAGGGCTCGTTGCCGCAGCTGCTGCTGCCGATCTCGCTGGGCATGGGCGGGCGGCTGGGCAGCGGGCGGCAGTGGCTGTCGTGGGTGCATGTGCACGACCTGATCCGTGCGATGGCGCACGTGTGGACCCTGACCGAAAACGCCGCGGCACCTGCGGCCGCGCAGGCGTTCAACTTCACCGCGCCCGGCGCCCTGAGCCAGGAGGAATTCACCCGCGTCGCCGCGAGCGTGCTGCACCGGCCCTGCTGGATGCCGACGCCGGCCGCGCCCGTCAAGCTGCTGCTCGGCGAGCAGGCCGACCTGCTGCTCGAAGGCCAGCGCGTGGTGCCGGCGCGGCTGCTGCAGTCGGGCTTCGGCTTCATGTTCCCCGAGGCCCGCAGCGCCTTGACGGACCTTTGCCGGCCGCGCTAGAAGACTCGTCCGTGCCCGCCAAGAAAGCCCCGACTCCCCCCGCCGAAGCGGCCGCCGCCGCGCCGGAGAAGCCGTCGCCGCCGGGCTCCGGCCTCAGCCAGGTCCAGCGCGCGCTGCGCAAGCTCGGCCTCGTGCGCGACATCGACTTCGCGCTCTACCTGCCGATGCGCTACGAGGACGAGACGCGCATCGTGCGCATCGCCGACACGCGCGACGGCGACGTGGCGCAGGTCGAAGGCGTGGTCACCGAATGCGAGGTGGTCTACCGCCCGCGCCGCCAGCTGATCGCCACCATCGACGACGGCAGCGACACCTGCCAGCTGCGCTTCTTCAACTTCTATCCGTCGCAGCAGAAGCAGCTCGCAGTGGGCGCCAAGGTCCGCGTGCGTGGCGAGATGCGCGGCGGCTTCGTGGGGCGGCAGATCATGCATCCGACCGTGAAGGCGGCCGGCACCGCGCTGCCGAACGCGCTCACGCCCGTGTACTCGACGGTGGCCGGGCTTCCGCAGCCGGTGCTGCGGCGCGAGGTGCGCTCGGGCCTGGCGCGCGCGGTGCTCGACGAGACCGTTCCCGTGCAGATCGGTTTCCGCGGCGCGTGGAACCTTCGCGACTCGCTGACCTTCCTGCACTACCCGACGCCCGACGTGGCGATCGCCACGCTCGAAGACCACAGCCATCCCGCCTGGCAGCGCATCAAGGCGGAGGAACTGCTCGCTCAGCAGCTCTCGCAGCTGCAGGCGCGGATGGAGCGCGCGGCGCAGCGCGCGCCGGTGCTGCCGCCCGTGCCGCCCGAACCCGACGCGGCCTCTCTGCATGCCCAACTGCTCGCCGTGCTGCCCTTCGGCCTCACGGGTGCGCAGCAGCGCGTCGGCGAGGAGATCACGCGCGACCTCGGCCGCGAGATCCCGATGCACCGCCTGCTGCAGGGCGACGTGGGCTCGGGCAAGACGGTGGTGGCGGCGCTCGCGGCGGCGCGCTGCATCGACGCGGGCTTCCAGTGCGCGCTGATGGCGCCCACCGAGATCCTCGCGGCCCAGCACTTCGGCAAGCTCGTCGGCTGGCTCGATCCGCTGCTCGCCGCGCGCGGCCAGCGCGTGGCGTGGCTCACGGGCAGCCAGAAGAAGAAGGAGCGCGACGAGATGTCGGCGGCGGTGGAGAGCGGCCAGGCCGCGCTGGTCATCGGCACGCACGCGGTCATCTCCGAGAAGGTGCGCTTCAAGAGCCTCGCGCTGGCGATCATCGACGAGCAGCATCGCTTCGGCGTCGCGCAGCGCCTGGCCCTGCGCGGCAAGGCGGAAGGACATCTGGAGCCGCACCTGCTGATGATGAGCGCCACGCCCATCCCGCGCACGCTGGCGATGAGCTACTACGCCGACCTCGACGTCTCCACGCTCGACGAGCTGCCGCCGGGCCGCACGCCCATCGTCACCAGGCTGGTGGCCGACCACCGGCGCGACGAGGTCATCGACCGCATCCACGCGCAGATCGCGCAGGGCCGGCAGGTGTACTGGGTCTGCCCGCTGATCGAGGAGAGCGAGGCCGTCGACCTGCGCAACGCCACCGAGACGCGCGACGAGCTGGCCGGGACGCTGGGCGAGCCGATCCAGGTCGGCCTGCTGCATTCGCGCATGCCCACGGCCGAGAAGCAGGCGGTGATGGCGGCCTTCACCGCCAACGAGATCCAGGTGCTGGTGAGCACCACCGTCATCGAAGTGGGCGTGGACGTGCCCAACGCCTCGCTCATGGTGATCGAGCATGCCGAGCGCTTCGGCCTCTCGCAGCTGCACCAGCTGCGCGGCCGGGTGGGGCGTGGCGCGGCGGCCTCGGCCTGCGTGCTGCTCTATGCGCCGGGCGACAGCGGCCGCGTCGGCGAGGCGGCGCGCGCGCGGCTCAAGGCGATGGCCGAGACCAGCGACGGCTTCGAGATCGCGCGGCGCGACCTCGAGATCCGCGGCCCCGGCGAATTCCTCGGCGCGCGCCAGTCGGGCGCGCCGCTGCTGCGCTTTGCCGACCTCACGACCGACACGCTGCTGCTCGACTGGGCCCGCGAACTCGCGCCGGTCATGCTGCGCAAGCACCCCGACCTCGCGCAGCGGCACATCGACCGCTGGCTGGGCACCAAGGCCGAATACTTGAAAGCCTGAAGCTTCTTTCGCGGAACACCGCGGAACCGGCTTTGCCGGGCCGCAGGTGTTGCCCCCGGCGAGGGGGTTGGCGCAGCGACACGAAGTGCGCGAAGCCTGGGGGAGTGCTTCCTATGCGGGCCGGCGCGTGAACGCCAGGATCAGCCCGAAGCCGACCATCATGCTGCCGCTGATGCGGTTGAACCAGCGCATCGCACGGCTGCCGTTGGCCAGCCGGCGCATGCGCGCACCGAGCAGCGCATAGAGCGCGATCGCCACCAACTCGAACACCAGGAAGGTCAGGCCCAGCAGCAGGTAGCTGGAGGCATAGGCGCCCGGCACCACGAACTGCGGGAAGAAGGCGGTGAACACCAGAATGGCCTTCGGGTTGCCCGCCGCCACGGTGAACTCCTGCCGCACCAGTGCGCGCATCGAGGGCGGCGCGGATGCGGCGTCGCGCGCCTGCACCTCGGCCGTGGGCGCCGGCGCGCGCAGCAGGCGGACGCCGATCCACACGAGGTAGGCCGCGCCGATGTACTTGATGACGTCGAAAGCCAGCTCCGAGGCCACCAGCACCGCGCCCATGCCCAGCCCGGCGATGGCGATCATGATCGCGAAGGCCACGAGCCGGCCGCTGGCCGCGATGACCGCGGGAGACACGCCGTGCCTGGCGCCGTTGGTCACCGACAGCAGGTTGTTGGGCCCGAAGGCCATGTTGATGGCGAAGCAGGCCGGAAGAAAGAGAAGGTAGGCAGACAGGGTCATGGCGGGTGTCCTTCAGGGGCGGACAGCCATTATCCGCAGCACCTAGCTGTCGATGCCGCCCTCGGGCATGCTGCGCGCGTAGACCGCCAGCACGATGCGCTCGGAGTGCACCAGGTAGTCGTTGAGCGCGGCCGAGCCCTCGGCGAACTTGCCGGCCTCGATGAGCTCGAGCAGCTTCATGTTCATGTCGACGTAGGGCGCGTGCAGGAACTCCGGGTCCTTCAGCAGCCCGAAGGCCAGCCGCAGCTCGACCAGGATGTGGGCGAACAGGTTGTTCAGCCGCTCGCTGTCGGCCAGCTCCACGATGCCCTTGTGGAACTCCATGTTGGCCGTGCCCACGCCCAGCCAGTCGCCGGCTTCGCGGCACTTCAGCGCCATCTCCACCGCCTCGCGCATGTGCTTCTTGGCGGGGTGGCGCGGGTAGGCCTGCGCCAGCGCCTGGCATTCGATGAGCCGCCGCACGCGGTAGATGTCGATGATCGACGCGATGCTCGGCACCGCCACGAACACGCCGCGGTTGGGCGCGTGCTTGAGCAGCCCCTCCTTGGTCAGCGTGCGGAACACCTCGCGCAGGGTGTTGCGCGAAATCTCGAAGCTGTCGGCCAGCGCGGCCTCCGACAGCCGCTGCCCCGGCGAGAACTCGCCCTTCACGATCTTCTGGCGGATCAGCTCCGCGACCCTGTCATTGAGCGTCTGTGCGCCGGCGGCGGCCGCGGGCAGGGCGGAAGGGGGCGTGGAGGCCGGAGGGGTCATGCCGAAAGCGGAGGGCGGAGGAAATCGGGGGTGGAGGGCGGTGAACCCGGCCGTTTGTAGCAGGTTTTCCCGGGCCGGCCGGCCCAGGCCGGGCTCCGCCGGATGCACCAGGCGGCGGCGCGCTCAGGGTTTTCATGGGGCCATGTTGGCACCTTTGTTGGGCACACTCACATAAATTGTTCAACAATTTATTGGAAATGAGTGATTCAGGAGAAATGAATTGCTCATTCATTGGCACGCAGTTTGCAAGAAGCGGCCTGCCGGAGCTCCCGGCGCAAGGTGTCTCCGAATCACCCAACGAAAGACCAACATGACTCCTGACATCCCTCACCTCTGGCCGCTGATCGGCGTCGCCGTGATCATTGCGGGCTTCGTCCTGCGCTTCAATCCGATGCTGGTGGTGATCGTCACCGCCGTCGCCACCGCGGCGGCCGCGGGCTTCGGCCCGATGGCGATCCTCACGGCCATCGGCAACGGCTTCATCAAGACGCGCAACCTGCCGCTGATCATTCTTCTGCCGCTGGCGGTGATCGGCCTGCTCGAGCGCCACGGCCTGCGCCAGCACGCGCAGAACTGGATCAGCCGCATCAAGTCGGCCACCGCCGGGCGCCTGCTGATCGTCTACCTGGCCGCGCGCGAACTCACCGCGGCCATGGGCCTGACCAGCCTGGGCGGCCATCCGCAGATGGTGCGTCCGCTGCTCGCGCCGATGGCCGAGGGCGCCACCGAGACGCGCTACGGCAAGCTGCCCGACCGCATCCGCCACAAGCTGCGCGCCTATGCGGCGGCCACCGACAACGTGGGCCTGTTCTTCGGCGAGGACATCTTCGTGGCCTTCGGCGCCATCGTGCTGATGACCACCTTCCTGCATGAGGCCGGCATCGACGTGGAGCCGCTGCACGTCGCGATGTGGGGCATCCCGACGGCCATCGCCGCCTTCATCATCCACGCCTGGCGCCTGCGCCGGCTCGACCAGGCGCTGGCGCGCGAACTCGACGGCGCCGCGGCGTCCGACGTGCCTGCCGTCCCCGCAACGCAAGAGGGCTGCTGATCATGATCCTCTCGATCCAGCACCTCTACATCCTGGTCGGCCTGATCCTCGCGATCACTGCGGTGATGACGCTGGCCGACCGCCAGCATCCCAAGCGCTACACCAGCGCGCTCTTCTGGGGCCTCTATTCGCTGGTCTTCCTGGTCGGCGACAAGCTGCCGCCCGCGCTGGTGGGCGTGGGTGCCATCGCCATGGCCGTCATCGCCGGCATGCGCGGCGTGGGCGCGGGCAAGCACGACGAGCCGACGCCCGCCCAGTACGAGGCCAGCGCGAAGCGCCTGGGCAACAAGCTCTTCATGCCGGCGCTGGCGATCCCGCTGGTCACCGTGATCGGCACGGTGCTCGTGAGCAAGGTCAAGATCGGCGACGCCTTCCTGCTCGACCCCAAGAACACCACGCTGGTGAGCCTGGGCGTGGGCTGCGTGGCGGCGCTGGCGCTGGCCTGCTGGCTGACGCGCGAGACGCCTGTGCAGGGCATGCGCGAGTCGCGCCGCCTCACCGACGCGCTGGGCTGGGCCGTGGTGCTGCCGCAGATGCTGGGCATGCTGGGCCTGGTGTTCTCCGACGCAGGCGTTGGCAAGGCTGTGGCGTACGTCACCACCAGCTACATCAACATGGACATCCGCTTCGTCGCGGTGGCGGTCTACGTGCTGGGCATGGCGCTCTTCACCATCATCATGGGCAACGGCTTCGCCGCCTTCCCGGTCATGACGGGCGGCGTGGGCGTGCCGGTGCTGGTGGGCGTGTACCACGGAGACCCGGCGGTGATGGCGGCCATCGGCATGTTCTCGGGCTACTGCGGGACGCTGATGACGCCGATGGCGGCCAACTTCAACATCGTGCCGGCGGCGCTGCTGGAGCTGCCCGACAAGAACGCGGTGATCCGCGTGCAGATACCGACCGCGGCCACGCTGCTGGTGGTCAACATCTTCCTGATGTACTTCCTGATGTTCCGCTGAGGCCCCTGCATGACCACCGATGACAAGGCGCCCCGGGTGCTGGTCGCGGGCTTCGAGCCGTTCGAGAACGATCCCGTCAACCCCGCGTGGGAGATCGCCCGCGCGCTCGACGGCTGGCGCTGCAAAGGCACCGTGGTGCAGGCGCTGCAGCTGCCCTGCGTGTTCGGCCGCTCGATCCGCGTGCTCGACGACGCCATGGCCGGCATCGCGGAGAGCGACAGGCCGCTGCCGCTGGTGCTGTGCATCGGCGCCGCGGGCGGACGCACCGAGATCTCGCTGGAGCGCGCCGCGCTGAACGTCGACGACGCGCGCATTCCCGACAACGCCGGCCACCAGCCCATCGACACCGAGGTGGTGCCCGGCGCGCCGGCCGCCTACTTCTCGACGCTGCCGATCAAGGCCATGGTGCGCGACATGCGCGCCGCCGGGCTGCCCGCGGCGGTGTCCAACAGCGCCGGCACCTTCGTGTGCAACCACATCTTCTATGCGCTGATGCACCGGCTCGCGAGCTGGCCGATGCTGGCGCACACGCGCGGCGGCTTCGTCCACATGCCCTACCTGCCCGAACAGGCCGCCTCCAAGCCCGGCGTGGCGAGCATGGCGCTGCAGACGCAGGTGGAAGCCTTCCGCGTGGCGATCCGCACCGCGCTGCTCGTGCGCGACGACGTGCGGGAGACGGCGGGCCGCCTCCACTGACCGACTCACTGAAGACCGAACGATGAACATCGACTTGAACAGCGACCTCGGCGAGAGCCTGGGCGCATGGCGCATGGGCGACGACGCCGCCATGCTTTCCCTCGTGAGCAGCGCCAACGTGGCCTGCGGCTTCCATGCCGGCGACCCGGCCGGCATCCTGCGCACGCTGCGGCAGGCGAAGGAGCGCGGCGTGGCCATTGGCGCGCACGTGGCCTACCGCGACCTCGTGGGCTTCGGGCGCCGCAACATGGACGTGGAAAGCGCCGACCTGCGCGCCGACGTGATCTACCAGATCGGCGCGCTGAAAGGCCTGGCCGCCGCGGCCGGCACCACGGTGCGCTACGTGAAGCCGCACGGCGCGCTCTACAACACCATCGCCCACGACGAGCGCCAGGCGCGCGACGTGATCGCCGCCATCCGCGAGATCGATGCCAGCCTGGTGCTGGTGGCGCTCGCGGGCTCGCCGTTGCTGGGATGGGCGCGCGACGCAGGCCTGCGCGTGGTGGCCGAAGCCTTCGCCGACCGCGCCTACACGCCCAAGGGTACGCTGGTGTCGCGCCGCGAACCTGGCGCGGTGCTGCACGACGCCGAGGAAGTGGCCGCGCGCATGCTGCGGCTGGCTTCCGAAGGCGTGGTCACGGCCATCGACGGCAGCACCGTGCGCATCGAGGCCGAATCGGTCTGCGTGCACGGCGACAGCCCCGGCGCGGTGGAGATGGCGCGCCGTGTGCGCGCGCTGCTGGAGCAGTCGGGCGTGGCGATCCGTTCCTTCGTGGACGCCGCATGACGACCATGCGCTTCCTGCCCGTCAACCTGAATGCGGTGCTGGTCGAGCTCGAAGACCTGCCGCAGACGCTCGCGCTGCTGGCCTCGCTGCGCGCCGAGCCCATCGCGGGCATCGAGGAGCTGGTGCCCGCGGCGCGCACGCTGCTCATCACCTTCAGGCCGGCCGCAATTTCAGCCGACGAGCTCGCGCGGCAGGTCGGCGCGCGCAGCCTGGACGCGCGCGAGACGCGCATCGAAAGGCGCATCGAGATTCCCGTGCGCTACGACGGCGAGGACCTGGCCGAGGTGGCCGGCCTGCTCGGCATCACGCCCGAAGAAGTCGTGCGCCGCCACACCGGCAGCGACTACACCGTCGCCTTCACCGGCTTCGCGCCGGGCTTCGCGTACCTCTCGGGCGGGCACCCGAGCCTGAGCGTGCCGCGCCGCAAGGTGCCGCGCACGCGCATTCCCGCCGGCGCCGTCGGGCTCGCGGGCAGCTTCAGCGGCGTCTATCCGCAGGCCAGCCCGGGCGGCTGGCAGATCCTCGGCATCACCGACGCGCCGATGTGGGACCTCTCGCGCGAGACGCCCGCGCTGCTGCAGCCTGGCGATGCGGTGCGCTTCGTCGACGTGACCGGCCAGCCGCGCGCGGAGGCGAAGGCCGCCGCCGCGCCGGCGCAACCGGCCGTGCCGAAGAGCGGCTGCGCCCTGGAGATCCGCGCCCCGGGCCTGCAGTCGCTGCTGCAGGACGGCGGCCGCCACGGCCAGGCGAAGCAGGGCGTGTCGGCTTCCGGCGCGATGGACCGGCGCTCGCTGCAGGCTGCCAACAGGCTCGTCGGCAATGCCTCCGACGCCGCCTGCATCGAGGTCGCCTACGGCGGTTTCCAGCTTGCCTGCCGCGGCGATGCGGTGGTGGCCGTCACCGGCGCCGAAGGTACGGTCACGCTGACCCGCGCCGATGGCGCGAAATGGCCGCTGCAGCGCTACCAGCCCATCGCGCTGGCCGATGGCGACGTGCTCGCGCTAGGCGAGCCGACGGCCGGCATCCGCAGCTACATCGCGGTGCGCGGCGGCTTCGACATCGCGCCCGTGCTCGGCAGCCTCTCGACCGACACGCTCGCGCGCGTCGGCCCCGCCGCCCTCGCCGCGGGCGACGTGCTGCCCGTGCGCGCGGTGTCCGCCGGTGCGCTGGTCGGCGAGCCCGAGTCGCCGCCGGCCGGCCGGCCCACCGTGCACGAGGAAGTGGTGCTCGACATCGTGCTCGGCCCGCGCACCGACTGGTTCACGCCCGACGCGGTCGAGCTGCTCTGCGGCCAGGCATGGGCCGTCACGCCGCAGTCGAACCGCGTCGGCATCCGCCTGGCCGGCGAAGAAGCGCTGCAGCGCGCCAACCACGCCGAACTGCCCAGCGAGGGCACCGCGCGCGGCTCGATCCAGGTGCCGGCGAGCGGCCAGCCCGTGCTGTTCCTGGCCGACCATCCGCTGACGGGCGGCTATCCCGTGATCGCGTCCGTCGCCACCCACCACCTCGACCGCGCGGGGCAGATCCCCGTGAACGCGCGCGTCCGATTCAGGCCCCTGGCCCAGTGAAAGCCTCCCCATGAAGAAAGTACTGATCGCCAACCGCGGCGAAATCGCCGTGCGCATCGCGCGCGCCTGTGCCGACCACGGCGTGAAATCCGTCGCCGTGTATGCCGACGCCGACCTGAATGCGCTGCACGCGCGCATGGCCGACGAGGCCTACGGGCTCGACGGCAACAAGCCCGCCGACACCTACCTGAACATCGCCAAGCTGCTCGACGTGGCCGTGCGCAGCGGCGCCGACGCGGTGCATCCGGGCTACGGCTTCCTCTCGGAGAGCGCGGCCTTCGCGCAGGCCGTCATCGACGCCGGCCTCACCTGGATCGGCCCGCCGCCCGCCGCCATCGCGATGCTGGGCGACAAGGTGCAGGCCCGCAAGCTCGCGATGAAGGTCGGCGCACCGCTGGTGGCGGGCACGGCCGATCCGGTGAAGGACGCGGGCGAGGTGCTCGCCTTCGCGGAGAAGCACGGGCTGCCGGTCGCGATCAAGGCGGCCTTCGGCGGCGGCGGGCGCGGCATCAAGGTGGCGTGGCGGCTCGACGAGGTCGAGGGCCTCTACGAATCGGCGGTGCGCGAGGCGGTGACGGCCTTCGGGCGCGGCGAGTGCTACGTCGAGCAGTTCCTCGACCGCCCGCGCCACGTCGAGGCGCAGGTGCTGGCCGACACGCACGGCAACGTGGTGGTGCTCGGCACGCGCGACTGCTCGCTGCAGCGGCGCAACCAGAAGCTGGTGGAAGAAGCGCCCGCGCCCTTCCTGAGCGACGCGCAGCGCGAGCGCATCCACCAGTCGGCACGCGACATCTGCGCGGAGGCCGGCTACACCGGCGCCGGCACCGTCGAATTCATGCTGAGCGCGAGCGGCGCGATCTCTTTCCTCGAGGTGAACACGCGGCTGCAGGTGGAGCACCCGGTGACGGAGGAAACCACGGGCATCGACCTCCTGATCGAGCAACTGCGCATCGCCGAGGGCCTGCCGCTGCGCGTCACGCAGACGCCCGCGCCGCGCGGCCACGCCTTCGAGTTCCGCATCAACGCCGAGGACGTGGGTCGCGGCTTCCTGCCTTCGCCGGGGCCGGTGAAGGTGTTCGACGCGCCCTCGGGGCCCGGCGTGCGCGTCGATGCCGGCGTGGAGGCGGGCTCGCAGGTGCCGGGCACTTTCGACTCGCTGATGGCCAAGCTCATCGTCACCGGCGCCACGCGCGAGCAGGCCATCGCGCGTGCGCGGCGCGCGCTGAAGGAGTTCCGCATCGAGGGCCTGCCGACGGTGCTGCCCTTCCATCGCGCGGTGATGGCGCATCCGGACTTCGTCTCGGGCGATGCCTTCAAGGTGCACACGCGCTGGATCGAGACCGACTTCGCCAACGGCGAGGCGCCCGCCCTGCGCCCCGATCCGCTGCCCGACGCTGCGCTGCTGCGCACGGCGATCGAGCTCGACGGGCGGCGCATGGCGCTGGGCCTGCCGGCGGTGCTGCTGAGCGGACTCTCGTCGGCGGCCGGTGGTGCCGTGGCGGCCCCCACGTCGCAGGCACCCGCAGCGGATGCAGCCGCGGTGGCCGCGCCCGTCTCGGGCACGGTGCAGGCGTGGAAGGTGGCCGATGGCGACGAGGTTGCCGAGGGCGCCGTCATCGCGGTGATGGAAGCGATGAAGATGGAGATGCAGGTGCTTGCGCATCGCGCGGGGCGCATCGCCTTCTCGGTGGCCGCAGGCGGCTATGTGGCGGTCGGCGCCGCCATTGCGACCATCGTTTGAAAGGGGGCGGCATGACCAGCGGCAGCATCACGCGGCGCGGCTTCGCATGGCTGGCGTGCGGGGCCGGCGTCCTCCCGTCGGCCGCGTGGTCGGCGCAGGCCGTCGTGTGGCGGCTGGCCACCGGCTATCCGGCGGAGAACTTCCACACCGCCAACCTGCTGGCGATGGCGAAGGATGTCGAGGCCGCGACCGGCGGGCAGCTTCGCATCGAGGTGCATGCGGGCAACACGCTGTTCGCGCTGAACGCGATCCGCGCGGCGGTGCAGGAAGGCAAGGCGGAGGCCGGCGAAGCCATCATGAGCAGCCTCGCGGCCGACGTGCCGCTGGCGGGCGCAGATTCCGTTCCCTTCATCACGCGCAGCTATGCCGATGCGCAATTGCTGTGGCGCATCCAGCGTCCGCTGATCGAGCAGGACTTCGCGCAGCGCGGCCTGCGCGTGCTCTATGCGGTGGCGTGGCCGCCGCAGGGCCTTTTCTCGACGCGGCCGCTCGGCGGCGTGGGCGACCTGCGCGGCATGCGCATGCGCGCCTACAACGACACCACCGCGCGCATCGCGACGCTGATGGGTGCGGTGCCCGTCGACGTTCCGGCCACCGGGCTCGGCAAGGCGCTGGCCGAAGGCCGCATCGACTGCATGCTGACCTCCGCCGTGACCGGCGTGGAAAACCAGGCGTGGCAGTCGATGCGCCACTTCTACGAGATCAACGCGTGGTTCCCGAAGAACCTCGTGTTCGTCAACGCCAGGGCGTGGGACGGGCTCGACCCGTCGTCGCGCAGCTCGCTGGCCGCCGCGTGCGCGGTCGCCGAGACGCGCGGATGGGCCCGCAGCGCCGAGGCCGCGGCCCGCTCGACGGACGAACTGCGGCGCAACGGCATCAGATTGGAGCCGGTGCCCTTCCTGCTCGGGCGCGACCTGCAGCGCCTCGGCGAGAACTTTTCGCTGAACTGGGTCAAGCAGGTGGGCACGGCCGCCAACGGCATCTTCATTCCGTATTTCGAGAAGCGCTGAGGACCGCGCGGAGGGAAAACCCTACACCCAGCAGATGAAGTTGCTGCGTTGCAACATTCCATTTCCCGCGCTTGCGCTTGCGGTTACGACGAAAGCCATCGGATTTTTCGGCCGCGCATCGGGTGACCACTTCCCGATGAAATCTTTCTTGCTCAACGCTCCACGTGAAATGTTTTCACCCCGGAAGCTGTCTCTGAAATTGTTGAAACAGCTTGTACATTGAATCGGGACTGGCCATTGCTTCCTTGCAGGAGCAGTCGCCGCCGATCAATTCAAGACGTGGAGAAGTTCATGAGCACGGTCGACCCTCAGGGTGGCGCATCTGTCCTCACTTCGGGCCAGATGGCGATGTGGCTCGGCGCCAGGTTCGCCTCGCCCGACACCAACTTCAATCTCGCCGAAGCCATCGACATCGAAGGCCCCATCGACGCGGACGTCTTCATGGCCGCGATGCGGCAGGTGACCGGGGAAGCCGAGGCCACGCGGCTGAGCTTCGTCGACACCGCGCAGGGCCCGCGGCAGGTGATCGCGCCCGACTTCACGCGCGAGATGCCCTTCCTCGACTTCAGCGGCGAGGCGGATCCGGCCGCCGCGGCGCAGGCGTGGATGCAGGCCGACTTCACGCGCAAGGACGACCTCGCGCGCGACCAGCTGTGGTTGTCCGCGCTGATCCGCCTCGCGCCCGAGCGGCACGTCTGGTACCACCGCAGCCATCACATCGTGCTCGACGGCTTCGGCGGCGGTCTCATCGCGCGGCGCTTCGCCGACGTCTACACCGCGCGCATCGAAGGCACCGAGGTGCCCGAGGCCTCGCGCCTCGCGCCCATCTCGCAGCTGGCCGAGGAAGAAAAGGCGTACCGCGAGTCGGGCCGCTTCCCGCGCGACCGCCAGTACTGGAGCGAACGCTTCGCCGACGCGCCCGATCCGCTGAGCCTGGCCTCGCAGCGCTCGGTCAACGTCGGCGGCCTGCTGCGGCAGACCTCGCACCTGCCGGCCGAAAGCGTGCGCGCGCTGGCCGACATCGCGCAGCAGCTGGGCACCACGCTGCCGCAGATCCTGATCGCCACCACCGCCGCCTACCTGTACCGCGCCACCGGCATCGAGGACATGGTGATCGGCATCCCCGTCACCGCGCGCCACAACGACCGCATGCGCCGCGTGCCGGCGATGGTGGCCAACGCGCTGCCGCTGCGCCTCGCGATGCGCGCCGACCTGCGCGTGCCGGAACTCATCAACGAAGTGGGCCGCCAGATGCGGCAGGTGCTGCGGCACCAGTCCTACCGCTACGAGCACCTGCGCAGCGACCTCAACATGCTGGTGAACAACCGGCAGCTCTTCACCACGGTGGTCAACGTCGAGCCCTTCGACTACGACTTCCGCTTCGCAGGCAGCAAGGCGAAGCCGCGCAACCTGTCGAACGGCACGGCCGAGGACCTGGGCATCTTCCTGTACGAGCGCGGCAACGGGCAGGACCTGCAGATCGACTTCGACGCCAACCCCGCGATCTACACCGCGCAGGAACTCGCCGCCCACCAGCGCCGGCTGCTGGCCTTCATGACCGCCGTGATCGCCGAGCCCGACCAGGCCATCGGCCACGTCGACCTGCTGCAGGCCGGCGAGCGTGAGCAGCTGCTGGTGACCTGGAACGACACGGCGCACGCGGTGCCCGATACGAATCTCGTCGCGCTGATCGAGGCGCAGCTTGCCGCCAATCCGAATGGCGTCGCGCTGCGCTTCGAGGGCGAGGCGATGAGCAACGACGAGCTGAACCTCCGCGCCAACCGCCTCGCGCACCTGCTGCGCGCGCGCGGCGCGGGGCCGGAGCGCACCGTGGCGCTGGCCATTCCGCGTTCGTTCGACCTCATGGTGGCGCTGCTCGCCACGCTGAAGACCGGCGCGGCCTACCTGCCCGTGGACCCCGACTTCCCGCAGGACCGCATCGCCTTCATGCTCGGCGACGCGCAGCCGGCGTGCCTCGTCACCACCGCTGCGCTCGCGGAGTCGCTGCAGGCGGGCGCCCCGACCCTTCTGCTCGATGTAGGGCAAACGTTTGCGGACCTGGCGAATTGCGACGACGCCGATTACGGCATCGCCATCGACCCTTCGCATCTGGCCTACGTGATCTACACCTCCGGCTCCACCGGCAGGCCCAAGGGCGCGGTGGTGTCGCACCGCGCCATCGTCAACCGCCTGCAGTGGATGCAGGACCGTTACCGCCTGAAGGCCGACGACCGCGTGCTGCAGAAGACGCCGTCGAGCTTCGACGTGTCGGTGTGGGAATTCTTCTGGCCGCTGATCGACGGCGCCACGCTGGTGCTCGCGAAGCCCGGCGGCCACAAGGACGCGGCCTACCTCGCGAAGCTGATCGCCGATGAAGGCATCACCACCGCGCACTTCGTGCCGTCGATGCTGGAGGTGTTCCTGCTCGAGCCGAAGGCGCGCGAGTGCGCCTCGCTGCGGCGCGTGATCTGCAGCGGCGAGGCGCTGTCGCCCGCGCTGGTGGCGCAGTTCCAGCAGCAGCTGCCCTGCGAGCTGCACAACCTCTACGGGCCGACCGAGGCCGCGGTCGACGTCACCTCGTGGGAGTGCCTGCGCGATGCCGACGAGGCGCAGTCTCCGAAGGGCGGCGTGCCCATCGGCCGGCCGATCTGGAACACGCAGATGCACGTGCTCGACAGCGGCCTGCAGCCCGTGCCGCCCGGCACCACCGGCGAGCTGTACATCGCGGGCGTCGGCCTTGCGCGCGGCTATCTCGGCCGTCCGCTGCTGAGCGCCGAGCGCTTCGTGGCCAACCCCTATGGCGAACCCGGCAGCCGCATGTACCGCACCGGCGACCTCGCGCGCTGGCGCGAGGACGGCAGCCTCGACTTCCTGGGCCGCGCCGACCAGCAGGTGAAGATTCGCGGCCTGCGCATCGAGCCCGGCGAGATCGAATCTGCGCTGCTGCAGCATGCGCAGGTCGCGCAGGCGGCGGTGGTCGCGCGGGAGGACGTGCCGGGCGAGAAGCGCCTCGTGGCCTACGTGGTTGCCTCCGATGGAGCCGATCCGCAGGCGGCCGATCTGCGCACCCATCTCGCGCAGTCGCTGCCCGAGTACATGGTGCCGTCGGCCTTCGTCAACGTGCCGGCGCTGCCGCTGGGCCCCAGCGGCAAGCTCGACCGCCGCGCGCTGCCCGCTCCCGAGCTGCAGGCGGCCACGCCCTACGTGGCGCCGCGCACGCACACCGAGAAGATCCTCGCGCGCCTCTGGGCCGAGACGCTGCACCTGCCGCGCGTGGGCATCGAGGACAATTTCTTCGAGCTCGGCGGGCACTCGCTGATGATCGTGCAGCTGATCTCGATGATCCGGCAGCAGTTCATGATCGACCTGCCGCTGGACACGCTGTTCCAGGTCTCCACCATCGCCGGCCTCGCCGAGCTGCTCGACCAGGCCTCGCAGGCAGGGCCGAGCCTCGTGCCGATGCCGCGGCCGGCGCGCATCCCGCTGTCGTTCGCGCAGCGCCGCCTGTGGCTGATGAACCAGCTGGAGAACGCCAACCCCGCCTACAACATGCCGCTGGCGCTGCGCCTGTCGGGCACGCTCGACCGCGCCGCACTGCAGTCGGCGCTCGACGACCTGGTGCAGCGCCACGAGAGCCTGCGCACCATCTACCCGAGCGAGGACGGGCTGCCGTACCAGCGCATCCTCGAAGGCGAACAGGCGCGCGCATTGCTGGTCGAGGCAGACAGCAGCGAGGACGGGATCGCCGCGCAGTTGCACGCCGCCGCCCGCGCCGGCTTCGACCTCGGCACCACCGCGCCGCTACGCCCGCATCTCTTCAGGCTGGCCGACGACGAGCACGTGCTGCTGCTGCTCACCCACCACATCGTGGGCGATGGCGCCTCGCTGCTGCCGCTGGCGCGCGACCTGAGCGTGGCCTACGCCGCGCGCAGCGAAGGCAAGGCACCTGGCTGGGCGCCGCTGCCGCTGCAGTACGCCGACTACGCACTGTGGCAGCAGGAGCTGCTGGGCAGCGAGGACGACCCCGAGAGCATGGCCGGCCGCCAGCGCGAGTTCTGGCGCGAGACCCTGCGCGACCTGCCCGAGCGGCTGAGCCTGCCGGTCGACCGCCCGCATCCGGCCGTGCCCAGCTACCGCGGCGACGTGGTGCCGCTGCAGATTCCGCCGCAGGTGCACGAGCGCATGCTGCAGCTCGCGCGCGACGGACAGGCCAGCGTCTTCATGGTGCTGCAGGCGGCGCTCGCGGGGCTGCTCAACCGGCTGGGCGCGGGGGACGACATCGTCATCGGAACGCCGGTGGCAGGCCGCAGCGACCACGCGCTGGACGAGCTCATCGGCTGCTTCGTCAACGCGCTGGTGCTGCGCACCGACCTCGCGGGCCAGCCCAGCCTGCGCGAGCTGGTCGCGCGGGTGCGCGCCACCAACCTCGCGGCCTATGCGAACCAGGAGTTCCCGTACGACCGCATCGTGGAGCTGCTGCGCCCGCAGCGCGGCGGCGCGAACCTGCCGCTGTTCCAGGTGATGCTGGGCTTCCAGAGCGGCGGCAACCGCCTGTCCTTCGGGCTGCCGGGCCTGTCGATCACGCCGCAGCCGGTGGAGGTGGACACGGCCAAGTTCGACCTGTCCTTCATCCTCGACGAGCAGCGCGGCGCCGACGGGCTGCCTGGCGGCATCGCGGGCGGCATCCAGTACAGCACCGACATCTTCGACCGCGCGACCGTCGAGGCCATCGGCCAGCGGTTGGTGCGCTTGCTGGAGCAAGCCTGCGATGCCCCCGATGCGGCGCTCAACGGCCTGGACATCCTCGGCGAAGAAGAGCGCCATCGGCTGCTGCACGACTGGAGCGGCCGCAGCAGCGGCACGCGAGACGACATCGCGCCGCTCTCGCTCGCGGCCATGGTCGAAGCGCACGCCGCCGCGCGCCCGCATGCGGCGGCGGTGGTGCTCGACGACGCCTCGGTGGTGAGCTATGCCGCGCTCGACGTGCGCGCCAACCGGCTCACGCACCTGCTGCGCGGCCGCGGCGTGGGCGCGGGCCACATCGTCGCGACCGTGCTGCCGCGTTCGCTCGACCTCGTGGTAGCGCACCTGGCCATCGTGAAGGCCGGCGCGGCCTACCTGCCGATCGACCCCAACCACATGGCCGGGCGCAGCGCCTTCGTGTTCGAGGAGGCGGCGCCCGCCGCGGTGCTGACGCATGCGTCGCTGCTGCCGGAATTGGCCGGCATTGCGCACTGCCTTGCGCTCGACAGCGACGAGACCGTCGCCGCGCTGGCGATCCAGTCGGACGGGCCCGTGACGCAGCCGCGCGCGGTCGATCCGCGCGACGCCGCGTACGTGATCTACACCTCGGGCTCCACCGGCAAGCCCAAGGGCGTGGTGGTGCCGCACCAGGGCCTGGCAAGCCTGGGCGCCTCGATGGCGCAGCGCTTCGCCATCGACCATGGCTCGCGCGTGCTGCAGTTCTCCTCCAGCGGCTTCGACGCCTCGGTGATGGACCTGCTGATGGCCTTCCATGCCGGCGGCGCGTTGGTGGTGCCCTCGGCGCAGCAGGTGCTGGGCGCCGAGCTGGGCGCGCTGATCGAGAGGCTGGCCGTGAGCCACGCGCTGATTCCGCCGGCTGCGCTCGCGACGCTGCCCGAGGGCGCGTACCCATGCCTGCAGACGGTGGTGGTCGGCGGAGATGCCTGCTCCGCCGAACTGGCCGCGCGCTGGTCCAGAGGCCGCCGCATGGTCAACGCCTACGGCCCGACCGAGATCACCATCTGCGCGAGCACCAGTGCGCCGATGAACGGCCATGAGCCGCCCACCATCGGCACGCCGGTGTGGAACACGCGCGTGTACGTGCTCGACGACGCACTGCAGCCGGTGCCGCCGGGCGTGGCGGGCGAGCTCTACATCGCGGGCAGCGGCGTCGCGCGCGGCTACCTGAACCGCGCGTTGCTCAGCGCCGAGCGCTTCGTCGCCGATCCCTTCGGCGAGCCCGGCAGCCGCATGTACCGCAGCGGCGACCTGGTGCGCTGGCGCAACGACGGCAGCCTCGACTTCCTGGGCCGCGCCGACCAGCAGGTGAAGATCCGCGGCTACCGCATCGAGCCCGGCGAGATCGAATCGGTGCTGCTGCGCCATCCGCAGGTGACGCAGGCGGCCGTCATCGCGCGCGAAGACGTGGCCGGCGACAAGCGCCTGGTGGCCTACGTGGTGGCGTCGCCCGATCCGCAGCCCGCGGAGCTGCGCGCCCACATGGCGCAGACGCTGCCCGACTACATGGTGCCTTCGGCCTTCGTGCACCTGCCGTTCCTGCCGCTGACGCAAAGCGGCAAGCTCGACCGCAGGGCGCTGCCCGCGCCGGAGCAGCAAGCCACCTCGGCTTACGCCGAGCCGCGCACCGCCACCGAGAGGCAGCTTGCCGCGCTGTGGGCCGAGACGCTGCACCTGGAGCGCGTGGGCATCCACGACAACTTCTTCGAGCTCGGTGGGCATTCGCTGATGGCGATCCAGCTCGGCATGCGCATCCGCCAGCAGGTGCGCGCGGACTTTCCGCATGCGGAGGTCTACAACCGCCCGAGCGTCGCGGCGCTGGCCGCATGGCTGGACGACAACACAGGCGGCGCCGAGGCGCTGGACCTCTCGCGCGAACTCGACCTGCCCGCGCACATCCGCAGGCAGGACACCGCGCCGCCGCTGGCCCCGCAGCGCGTGTTCCTGACGGGCGCCAGCGGCTTCGTCGGCAGCCACCTGCTGGCCGCGCTGCTGCGCGACACCACCGCTCGCGTGGTCTGCCACGTGCGTGCCGCCGACGAGGAAGCCGCCAAGCGCCGCCTGCAACTCACGCTGGCGCAGCGACAGCTGGGCGCGATCTGGGACGACGCGCGCATCGAGGTCGTGACCGGCGACCTCGGCAAGCCGAACCTGGGCCTGGACGACCGCGCGGTGCAGTTGGTGCGCGAGGACTGCGACGCCATCTACCACTGCGCCGCGCAGGTGGACTTCCTGCATCCCTACGCGAGCCTGAAGCCGGCCAATGTCGACAGCGTGATCACGCTGCTCGAGTGGACCGCGCAGGGCCGGCCGAAGAGCATGCATTACGTCTCCACGCTGGCGGTGATCGACCAGAACAACGGCAAGGAAGGCGCCACCGTCACCGAGCAGTCGGCGCTGGCCTCGTGGCGCGGGCTGGTCGACGGCTACAGCCAAAGCAAGTGGGTGGGCGACGCGCTGGCGCGCGAGGCGCAATCGCGCGGCATGCCGGTGGCGATCTACCGCCTGGGCGCGGTCACCGGCGACCACACGCACGCGATCTGCAACGCCGACGACCTGATCTGGCGCGTGGCGCATCTCTATGCCGACCTCGAAGCCATTCCCGACATGGACCTGCCGCTGAACCTCACGCCGGTGGACGACGTGGCGCGCGCCATCCTCGGCCTCGCGGGGCTGCAGTCGTCGTGGGGCCAGGTGTTCCACCTGACGAGCCAGGAGGCGCTGCGGGTGCGCGACATTCCGGCCGTGTTCGAGCGGCTCGGCATGCGGCTCGAACCCGTCGGGCTCGAACCCTGGCTGCAGCGCGCGCACGCCCGGCTCGCTGTGGGGCAGGACCGCGACCTCGCGGCGGTGCTGGCGATCCTCGACCGCTACGACACCTCGGCCACGCCGCCGAAGGTGAGCGGCGAGGCCACGCGCGCCCAGCTCGAAGCCATCGGTGCCGCGATCCGCCCGGTGGACCGCGAGCTGCTGCAGCGCTACTTCGTCGACCTGGGCATCGACACCAAGGCGCGCCGCACCGCCGAAGCCGGCGCATCGCAGGAGGCCTGAAGCCATGGCGCGCTATCTCATCGCCGCGACGCCGCTGCCGGGCCACGTGCTGCCGATGCTGGCCATTGCGCAGCACCTCGTGGGCCTGGGGCACGAGGTACGGGTGCACACCGCGAGCCGCTTCCGCGCGCAGGCCGAGGCCACGGGTGCGGGCTTCACGCCCTTCGAGGCCTCGATCGACTTCGACCACCGCGAGCTCGACCAGCGCTTTCCGCAGCGCCAGCGGCTGCCATCGGCGCATGCGCAGCTGTGCTTCGGCCTGAAGCATTTCTTCGCCGACGCCATGGCGGCGCAGCACAGGGGCCTGCGCGCGATCCTGGGCGACTTCGCGGCCGATGCCGTCGTGGTCGACACCATGTTCTGCGGCACCTTCCCGCTGCTGCTGGGGCCGCGCGATCAGCGCCCTGCCGTCGTGGGCATCGGCATCTCGGCGCTGCCGCTGTCGAGCTGCGACACCGCCTTCTTCGGCACCGCGCTGCCGCCCTCGGCCACGCCGGAAGGGCGGGTGCGCAACCGCGCGATGAACGCCAATCTCAGGCAGGCGATGTTCGGCGAGGTGCAGCGCTACTTCGATGCGCTGCTGACCTGCGCGGGCCTGCCGGCGCTGCCCGAGTTCTTCATCGACGCGATGGTGAAGCTGCCGGACGTCTACCTGCAGCTCACTTCCGAATCCTTCGAATACCCGCGCAGCGACCTGCCGGCCTCGGTGCGCTTCGTGGGCCCGCTGCTCGCGCCCGCCAGCCGCGACTTCGCGGAGCCCGACTGGTGGCATGAGCTGGACGACGGCCGCGCCGTGGTGCTGGTGACGCAGGGCACGCTGGCCAACCAGAACCCGGCGCAACTGATCGGCCCGATGCTGCAGGCGCTGGCCGGCGCGGGCGACATCCAGGTCATCGCGACCACGGGCGGCCCGCAGCCCGAGGCGCTGAACATGGCGGTGCCCGCGAATGCGCGCGTGCTGCCCTTCCTGCCCTACGACCGGCTGCTGCCGAAGGTGCACGCGATGGTCACCAACGGCGGCTACGGCTCGGTCAACCATGCGCTGAGCCTCGGCGTGCCGCTGGTGGTGGCGGGCGCCACCGAGGAGAAGCCGGAGATCGCCGCGCGCGTGGCCTGGTCGGGCGCCGGCATCAACCTGGGCAACGGGCAGCCCACCGCGCGCCAGATCGGCGACGCGGTGCGCAGGCTGCTGAAGGAGCCCGCCTACCGCCAGCGCGCGGGGGTGCTGCGCGACGACTTCGCGCGCCATCACGCGCTCACCGAGATATCGGCCGCGCTCGAGGCGCTGCGCGAGGCCGCGGTGCCCGAATCCCTGGCCATGGCCTGACCCGGCCCGATTGAAGAACCCCCGAGGAAACAGACGATGAGCAACCCGTTTGACGACAAGGACGGCACCTTTCAGGTGCTGGTGAACGACGAAGGCCAGCACTCGCTGTGGCCCGCCTTCATCGACGTGCCCGCCGGCTGGAAGGTGGCGCTGCCCGCCACCGACCGCGCCACGTGCGGCGCCTACATCGAGGCGAACTGGACCGACATGCGCCCGCGCTCGCTCGCGGCCAGGGATCTCGATGCCGCAGGCGCATGAGGGTGTTCGCGCTGCACCGGCGCGGCGCCGCCTGGGCGTACGCGTCGCGGTTCCGTGCGCCCGCCGCCGCTGAAATGAGCATCGCCCCCGGCGAGCGGAAGGGGCACACCGCGCCGTCGGAAGGAAGACAGGAAAGACCGCGGCAGCAAGGCAGGCCACGCCGGCGATGAGCGTCTTCTCTGCCTGGCCTTACTTCGTGCTCGTGCTGGTGGTGCTCGGCGCCATGGCTCTGCCGCTGTTCCGCGCTGCCGACGAGCCGGGCAATCCACGCGACCGCCGCACGGCAACACTCGACGGCCTGCGCGGCTTTCTCGCGCTGAGCGTCTTCGTGCATCACCTGATGGTGAGCCACGGCTATATCGAACGCGGCGAGTGGACCTTTCCGCCCTCGGGCTTCCACACCCTGCTTGGGCAGGCGGGCGTGGGCGTCTTCTTCATGATCACCGCCTTCCTGTTCTGGGGGAAGCTGCTCGACGCTCATGGCCGGCCGGACTGGAGGGCTCTTTACCTTGGCCGCGTCTGGCGCATCGGGCCGACCTACCTGCTGGCGGTGGGGCTGATGTTCCTCGTCATCGCCTGGCGCACGGGCTTCGAACTCAGGGAGCCGGCGTGGTCCGTGCTGGCCGAGATGCTGCAGTGGCTGGCCCTCGGCATCTGGCCGCTGCAGCCGGACATCAACGGCTACGTCGGCACGACGCTCATCCTCGCGGGCGTCACCTGGACGGTGTTCGTGGAGTGGCTGTTCTACGGCGCGCTGCGGCCGATGGCACCGCTCGCGCGCGGCGACCGCACGCCGCGCTTCGTTATCGGCGGCATGCTGCTGGTGTGCCTGCCGCTGCTGGTTTTCGGGGCGCTGTCGCCGGGGGCCACGCCCTCGCGGCCGACGCTCGCGCTGGTGATCGGCGCGCTGGCCTGGGTGCTGGCGTCCTTCCTCATGGGCATGCTGTCGGCGTGGCTGGTCCGTCGCGAGGGGCCGCGGCTGCCGCAGGGGGCGGCGTCGCTGCTTGCGCTGGCCTGCCTCGCGGGGGTGTTCCTCGGTTTCGAGCACATGGTCGGCCCCGTGCAGGTGCTGCTGCTCTGGGTGTTCTTCCATCTGGTGTGCACGGGCAGCACGCTCTTCGGCCTGCTGGGCACGCGCGCGGCCCGGCGCATGAGCACCGTGAGCTACAGCATCTACCTGCTCCAGGGGCTGGTGCTGACCCTGGTGTTCGCGGTGCCGCCGGTGAGGGCGTTCGCGATGTCGGGGCCGATGGCCTACTGGCTGGTGGGCGCGGGCTGCGCCCTGCTGCTGGTGGCGGCATCGGTCGTGAGCTACCGGCTGGTCGAGAAGCCGGGCATCGCGCGCGGACGGCGCCTGCGGTCCGGCGCGCGCCCGATGCCCGCTGCGCAGGCCGCCCGGCCGTGAACGGGGGCGGGCTACAAGACCCCAAGCCATCCTCGTGACACACCCTTGCGCATAATTGACGCAAGCTATGACTCTCACCGAACTCAAATACATCGTCGCAGTGGCCCGCGAAAGGCACTTCGGCAAGGCGGCCGAGGCCTGCTACGTTTCGCAGCCCACCCTCTCCGTCGCAATCAAGAAGCTCGAGGACGAGCTCGAAGTCAAGCTCTTCGAGCGCAGCGCCGGCGAAGTGACCGTCACGCCGCTGGGCGAGCAGATCGTGCAGCAGGCCCAGAGCGTGCTCGACCAGGCCGCCAGCATCAAGGAGATCGCCAAGCGCGGCAAGGATCCGCTGGCCGGTCCGCTGAACCTGGGCGTGATCTACACCATCGGGCCGTACCTGCTGCCCGACCTGGTGCGCCAGGTGATCGCGCGCACGCCGCAGATGCCGCTGGTGCTGCAGGAGAACTTCACCGCCAAGCTGCTGGAGATGCTGCGCGCGGGCGAGATCGACTGCGCCATCATGGCCGAGCCCTTTCCCGACACCGGCCTCGCGATGGCGCCGCTGTACGACGAGCCCTTCATGGCCGCGCTGCCGAGCAAGCACAAGTTCGCCGACCGCGAATCCGTCACGTCCGAGGAACTGCAGAGCGAGACCATGCTGCTGCTGGGCACCGGCCACTGCTTCCGCGACCACGTGCTGGAGGTGTGCCCCGAATTCGCGCGCTTCTCGAGCAACGCCGAGGGCATCCGCAAGAGCTTCGAGGGCTCGTCGCTGGAGACCATCAAGCACATGGTGGCCTCGGGCATGGGCGTGACGCTGGTGCCGCGCCTGTCGGTGCCGGCCGATGCCATCAAGCCCAAGGTCAAGGGGCGCAAGGAGCCCGAGCAGATGGTGCGCTACCTGCCGGTGCGCGATGCTCAGGACCGCGATCCGCCCACGCGCCGCGTGGTGCTCGCGTGGCGGCGCACCTTCACGCGCTACGAGGCCATCGCCGCGCTGCGCAACGCGATCTACGCGTGCGAACTGCCGGGAGTGAAGCGCCTTTCGTAGACCGCGTTTCGAGAACTCGGCCTACGCCGCGGCTGTTTTGAATCGTCGATCGCTGAGATAGAGTGGCGCTGTTGCGAAGCTGCGTGCCGGCTTCCAGAATCGAAGCCACACATCCCTCCAAGAACTCGACTGAAGAAAAGGATCTCCCGCCATGGCCAAGGACTCTAAGAAACCGTCGCCCGCCTCTTCCGCCGGCAAGGTGCCCAAGAAGGGCGGCAAGCAGGTCGCGCAGGAGTCGGGCAGCCGCAATGCGCCCATCATCAACATCGGCATCGAGCGCCAGGACCGCGCCGCCATCGCCGAAGGCCTGAGCCGCGTGCTGGCCGACACCTACACGCTCTACCTCACCACGCACAACTTCCACTGGAACGTGACGGGCCCGCACTTCAACTCGCTGCACGCCATGTTCATGCAGCAGTACACCGAGCTGTGGGGCGCGACCGACGTGATCGCCGAGCGCATCCGCGCGCTGGGCCACTACGCGCCGGGCTCGTACGCCGAGTTCAGCAAGATCGCCACCGTGCCCGACGTGCCGCAGAACCCGCCCAAGGCGATGGAGATGGTGCGCATCCTGGTGAAGGGCCACGAGACCGTCTCGCGCATCGCGCGCGAATTCATTCCTGTCGCCGAGGAAGCCGGCGACGACCCGACGGCCGACATGCTGACCGCGCGCTGCACGGTGCACGACCAGACGGCCTGGATGCTGCGTTCCCTCCTTGAAGACTGATTCCGCCCCTTCCGCCATCGCGCCCGCGGCTCGCCGCGGGCGTTTTGCGTTGTATCTCGACCTGATCCGCTGGAACCGGCCGGCGGGCTGGCTGCTGCTGCTGTGGCCCACGCTGGGCGCGCTGTGGTTCGCGGCGGGCGGCTGGCCGGGCTGGCACCTTCTGGTCGTGTTCACGCTCGGCACTTTCCTCATGCGCAGTGCCGGCTGCTGCGTGAACGACGTGGCCGACCGCGACTTCGACCGCCACGTGAAGCGCACCGCGCAGCGGCCCGTGACCAGCGGCGCGATGTCGGTCAAGGAAGCGCTGGGGCTGGGCGTGGTGCTGGCGCTGGTGTCCTTCGGGCTGGTGCTCACGACCAACCGCACGACGGTGCTGTGGTCGTTCGCAGCGCTGGCCATCACGCTGGTGTATCCCTTCGCCAAGCGCTTCGTCTCGGTGCCGCAGGCGGTGCTGGGCGTTGCCTTCAGCTTCGGCATTCCGATGGCGTTCGCAGCCGTGCAGTCGAGCGTGCCCCTCTTCGCCGCGGTGCTGCTCGCGGGCAACCTGTTCTGGGTGCTGGCCTACGACACCGAGTACGCCATGGTCGACCGCGACGACGACCTCAAGATCGGCATGAAGACGTCGGCCATCACCTTCGGCCGTCTCGACGTGGCGGCGGTGATGACGAGCTACGCGATCTTCCTCGCCGTCTGGACCTGGGCCGGCGCGAGCCGTTCGCTGGGCGTGCTGTTCTATGTGGGTATCGCGGTGGCTGCGGCTCAGGCGCTGTGGCACTGGCGGCTGATCCACGACCGCACGCGCGAAGGCTGCTTCAAGGCCTTCCGCCTGAACCACTGGCTGGGCTTCACCGTGTTTGCCGGCGTCGTGGCCGGCTACGCGCTGCGGTGAGCACGACCATGGCCGGCATGCTGGAGCGGTTGAGGCAGAAGATCGGCCAGGAGGGCCACTCCGGCTGGCACCGCATCACGCAGGAGATGGTCGACCGCTACTCGGAGCTCTCGGGTGACGGCGAGGGCGAGTGGATCCATCTCGACCCCGAGCGTGCCGCGCGCGAGGCCGGCTACGGCGGCACCATCGTGCAGGGCTTCTTCCAGGTGTCGCATCTCATCCGGCTGACCGGCGAGGCGATGCGCACATTGCTGCCCTTCGACTCGAACCATGCCCTCAACTACGGCTTCGACCGCCTGCGCTTCGTGCGGCCGATGCCGGTGGGCGCGCGCTTCCGGGCACGGGTTCGCATCGCGGACGTGACGCCGAAGGCTGGCGACAGCTTCCTGCTGAAGGAAGAGGTCTGGCTGGAACTCGAAGACGGCACCGTCACGCTGGCCGCCGAGTGGCTGTTCCTGCTCGGCCCGCGTGCGCTGGCCGCGGACTGAGTCCTGCCCGGTGCCCCTGGTCAGCCGCGGCCGAATTCCTCGCCCAGCTCCGCGGCACGCTTCTGCGCCGCGCGGATCGCGGTCTTGAACTGCGACTTCACGTCGGCCACCTGCATCGAAGTGATGGCCGCGTAGGTCGTGCCGCCCTTGGAGGTCACGCGTTCGCGCAGCACCGATGGCGGCTCGGTCGCGCTGTGCGCCAGTGCCGAGGCGCCGGTAAAGGTGCCGATGGCCAGGCGCAGGGCCTGCTCGGGCGTCAGGCCCATCTCGGTGCCGGCCTCGGCCATCGCCTCGATGAAATAGAACACGTAGGCCGGGCCGGAGCCCGACATGGCGGTCACGGCGTCGAGCGCCGGTTCCGTGTCGACCCAGAGCAGCTCGCCGGTGGGCGCAAGCAACTGCCCGACCGTCGAGCGGTCGGCGCTCTCGACGCCGGGCCGCGCGAACAGGCCGGTCATGCCCTTGCCGACCAGCGCGGGCGTGTTGGGCATCGCGCGCACCACGCGCTCGGTGCCGAGCCAGCGCGCGATGCTGTCGGACGGAATGCCGGCGGCCACGCTCAGGTGCAGGGCATCGGCGGCGAAGGCGCGGACCGGCCTGGCGGCCTCGGCGAAGGTCTGGGGCTTGACCGCCCAGACCACCACGCCGCAGCGCGACAGCGCCTCGCTCGCCTCGGCCTTCGCGACGATGCCGAAGGACTGCGCCAGCTTCGTGCGGGCCTCGTCGAAGGGCTCGACCACCTCGAAGGCATCCGCCGGGGTGCCTTGCTGGATCAGGCCGCCGATGATGGCGCTGGCCATGTTGCCGCCCCCGATGAAGGCGACGGGAGGCAGCGGCGCGGGGCCGGTGCGGGGCAGGAAGGTCACGGCGATGGTCATGGTCGGTCGGCGTATTCGAAGGCGGCGAACTGGGTGATTTGAAGCGGATTGAAATTGTCGTCGCTCACGACCACCAGCATGCGCTTGCCGCCGGGCAGGGGCGGGCCCCAGCACATGCCTTCGGTGTTGTCGAGCCGGGAGAGGCCCAGCGTGGCGAAGTCGGCCACCAGCGTCTTGGCCGCCGGCCGGTGGTTGCCGGGCGCCAGCGCATCGACCGCGAGCACGTCGCTGGCGGCGCGGGTGTCTATTTCATACAGGCGCAGCGAATTGCCGCGGCCGGTGGCGTAGGCGCGTTCGAGCACCAGCATGCGGTCGGCGTCGAGCATCAGGATCTCGCTGACGCCGTTGTCGGCGTAGCTTCCGGGGACGAGCGGGCGCAGCGGGATGGCGTCGGGAACGTAGGCGACCTGGCGGTCGGGCTGGCCGGTCTCCAGGTCGATCCGCGTGAAGCGGCAGGGCCCGCCGGCGGCGCCGATGGCGGGTTCGGGGCCGTCCTGGATCAGGGCGTTCTCCATCGCCAGCCAGGCGAAGCGGCCGTCGGGCGTGAGGCTGACGCCCTCGAAAGTCAGGTTGTCGCGCGGGCCGCGACGCTTTGCCTGGTCGGGCTGGAACATCGCTGGCATCGGGAATTCGCGCAGGAAGCGGCCGTCGCGGGCCGATTCGTACAGCGCCGGGCCGAAGCCGCGGGCGACGTCGCCTTCGCTGGTCCACAGCAGTGTGTTGGTGGCGGCGCGCAGCCGGAGGGCCTCGGGGTCCGGAACCGGAAGGCCGTCGACCGCGTTGCGCCGGTTCGGCCATGGGCCGCCGCCGGGACGTTGCAGCTGAACCACGCCCGCCGGCTCGGGCGGCGCGGCCGGCGGGTCGGGCCAGCGGGCGATGTAATAGCGCACGGGAGCCAGGTCTGATCGGTCGTCGCTGATGAGCAGGTACTCACCTCGGATCGGGTCGTAGTCGATGCCCGAGAGGCCCCCGGCCGTGGTTCCTTCTATATGAAGGCGGTGCGGCCATCGCGCCTCGGCGATGCGGCGCAGCCGGCCGGAGTCCGGGCTGGGCGTCGCGCCGCCCTTGCAGCCGGCCATGCCCAGCATCGCCAGCCCGGCGCCGCCGGCCAGCAGAAGGCGGCGGCGCGGCAGCGGCGATGAGGTCGAAAGGATGGATTTCTCGGGCTTTTCGGTCGGGCGCACGCCCCGAAGTCTAGTGGCACCGTCTCGCCTCAAACAGGGTTGTTGACTTCCCGGCCTTCGCGTGCAACAATCGCGGGCTTCGCTTTCAAAAGGCGGAGCTTTCAGCCCAAAGCGGAAGTGCCCCGAGTGGTTCGGGGTATGGACGACGGGCCCAAGACTGACTGATTTGCCTCCCTCCTGGAGGCGCATCGGTACAAGTTGGGAATATCAAGAAATGATCCAAACTGAATCCCGGCTCGAAGTGGCCGACAACACGGGCGCGAAATCCGTCCTGTGTATCAAGGTGCTCGGTGGCTCCAAGCGGCGTTACGCCAGCGTGGGCGACGTCATCAAGGTCAGCATCAAGGAAGCCGCTCCGCGTGGTCGCGTCAAGAAGGGCGAGATCTACAGCGCAGTGGTGGTCCGCACCGCCAAGGGCATCCGTCGCGCCGACGGCTCGCTCGTGAAATTCGACGGCAACGCAGCAGTGTTGCTCAACGCCAAGCTGGAGCCCATCGGCACCCGCATCTTCGGACCGGTCACGCGCGAACTGCGCACCGAGAAGTTCATGAAGATCGTGTCGCTGGCACCCGAAGTTCTCTAAGGACACAACGCCATGAACAAGATTCGCAAGGGCGACCAGGTCATCGTGTTGGCCGGCCGCGACAAGGGCAAGCGGGGCACCGTCTCGCTGCGCAAGGATGACTCGCACGTGGTCATCGAAGGCATCAACCTCGTCAAGAAGCACACCAAGCCGAACCCCCTGAAGGGTACGACCGGTGGCATCGTCGAGAAGGCCATGCCGATTCACCAATCCAACGTGGCGATCTTCAACGCCGCGACCGGCAAGGCCGATCGCGTGGGCGTCAAGGTCACCCAGGATGCTGACGGCAAGCGCGTGGCTGTTCGCGTGTTCAAGTCGAGCGGCGAAGAAATCAAGTTCGCCTAAGAGGTACTCACATGGCACGTCTCCAACAACACTATCGCGAAAAGATCGCGAAAGACCTGACGGAAAAGTTCGGCTACACGTCGCCGATGCAGGTCCCGCGCCTCACCAAGATCACGCTCAACATGGGTGTGGGTGAAGCAGTCGCCGACAAGAAGGTCCTCGACAACGCCGTTGCCGACCTGACCAAGATCGCCGGCCAGAAGCCCGTGGTCACCAAGTCGAAGAAGGCCATCGCCGGCTTCAAGATCCGCGAAAACCAGCCGATCGGCTGCATGGTCACGCTGCGTGGCGTGCACATGTACGAATTCCTGGACCGCTTCGTGACCATCGCGCTGCCGCGCGTTCGCGACTTCCGTGGTATCTCCGGCCGTGCTTTCGATGGCCGTGGCAACTACAACATCGGCGTCAAGGAACAGATCATTTTCCCCGAGATCGAGTACGACAAGGTCGATGCCCTGCGCGGTCTCAATATCAGCATCACGACGACGGCCAAGACCGACGAAGAAGCCAAGGCGCTTCTCGCTGGCTTCCGTTTCCCGTTCAAGAACTGAGGTGACCTGTGGCTAAAGCATCTTTGATCCAGCGCGAACTCAAGCGCGACAAGCTGGTTGCCAAGTTCGCAGCGAAGCACGCCGAACTGAAGGCAGCCTCCAACGACCTGAAGAAGACCGAAGAAGAGCGCGCTGCTGCACGCCTGGCGCTGCAGAAGCTGCCGCGCAACGCGAACCCCACGCGTCAGCGCAACCGTTGCGAAATCACCGGTCGCCCCCGTGGCACCTTCCGTCAATTCGGTCTGGCCCGCGCCAAGATCCGCGAACTGGCTTTCAACGGCGACATCCCCGGTGTCACCAAGGCCAGCTGGTAAGCCAGGCAGGAGCAAACAACATGAGCATGAGTGATCCCATTGCCGACCTGCTGACGCGTATCCGCAACGCGCAGATGGTGGCGAAGCCCACTGTGTCGATCCCGTCTTCCAAGGTGAAGGCTGCGATTGCACAAGTCCTGAAGGACGAAGGCTACATCGACGGTTTCGAAGTCAAGACCGATGCCGGCAAGTCCGAGCTCGTCATCACGCTGAAGTACTACGCTGGCCGTCCGGTCATCGAACGTATCGAACGCGTGAGCCGCCCCGGCCTGCGCGTCTACAAGGCCAGCGCCGCCATCCCGCAAGTCCAGAACGGCCTCGGCGTTGCGATCGTCACGACCCCCAAGGGCGTGATGACCGATCGCAAGGCTCGCGCTACCGGTGTCGGCGGCGAAGTTCTGTGCTACGTCGCCTAACCGAGACATCGAGGAGTTACTGAAATGTCCCGAGTAGGAAAAATGCCGATCACCATCCCCGCAGGCGTGGATGTGTCGATCAAGGAAGACCAGATCAGCGTCAAGGGTTCGGGCGGCACGCTCAACCTGTCGCGCAACGCACTGGTCAACGTCGTCAGCAAGGACGGCAAGCTGAACTTCGAACCCGCCAATGATTCGCGTGAAGCGAACGCCATGAGCGGCACGATCCGCCAGCTGGTGAACAACATGGTGGTTGGCGTGACCAAGGGCTTCGAAAAGAAGCTCAACCTGATCGGCGTCGGCTACAAGGCCGCCGCAACGGGCGCCAAGCTGAACCTGCAAGTCGGTTACTCGCACCCGGTCAACATCGACATGCCGCAAGGCATCACGGTGGCCACCGCGACCCCGACCGAAATCGTGATCAAGGGTGCTGACCGCCAGCGAGTGGGTCAAATCGCCGCTGAGATCCGCGCTGTTCGTCCGCCAGAGCCCTACAAGGGCAAGGGCATCCGCTATGCGGACGAGAAGATCGTGATCAAAGAGACCAAGAAGAAGTAAGGGGCAGCAAAATGATGTTGACCAAAAAAGCACAGCGTCTTCGCCGCTCGCGCCAGACCCGCATTCGCATCGCGACGCAGGGCGTGGCCCGTCTGACGGTGAACCGCACCAACCTGCACATCTACGCCACCGTCATCTCCGGCGACGGCGCCAAGGTGATTGCAACCGCATCGACGGCAGAAGCCGAAGTGCGTACCTCGCTCGGCGGTTCGGGCAAGGGCGGCAATGCCGCAGCAGCCACCGCCGTCGGCAAGCGCATCGCTGAAAAGGCGAAGGCAGCCGGCATCGAGAAGGTCGCTTTCGACCGCGCAGGCTTTGCTTACCACGGCCGCGTCAAGGCGCTGGCCGAAGCCGCCCGCGAAGCCGGCCTGCAGTTCTAACCGGACACGAGATTCAAAATGGCAAAGATTCAGGCAAGAGCTCAGAACGAAGGCCCTGAGGACGGTTTGCGCGAGAAGATGATCGCGATCAACCGCGTCACCAAGGTGGTGAAGGGTGGTCGTATCCTCGGTTTCGCAGCACTCACCGTGGTCGGTGACGGCGATGGCCGCGTCGGCATGGGCAAGGGCAAGTCGAAGGAAGTGCCCGCTGCAGTGCAGAAGGCAATGGAAGAAGCGCGTCGCAACCTGCTGAAGGTTTCGATCAAGAACGGCACGCTGCACCACCAGGTGCAAGGCCATCATGGCGCTGCAACGGTGGTGATGTACCCGGCTCCCAAGGGTACCGGCATCATCGCCGGCGGCCCGATGCGCGCCGTGTTCGAAGTGATGGGTATCACCGACATCGTGGCCAAGAGCCATGGTTCGTCGAACCCCTACAACATGGTTCGCGCCACGCTCGACGGGTTGAAGAACTCGACGACGGCGGGCCAGGTGGCTGCCAAGCGCGGCCTCACCGTCGAAGAAATCTTCGCCTGAGCGCGAGCTCTCGCAAGGCTGAAGGAAGCATTCAAATGACGACGCAACAACAAACCCTCAAGGTGCAGCTGGTCAAGAGCCCGATCGGCACCAAGGAATCGCATCGCGCGACCGTGCGTGGCCTCGGCCTGCGCAAGCTCAACAGCGTGAGCGAACTGCAAGACACGCCCGCAGTGCGCGGCATGATCAACAAGATCAGTTATCTGGTCAAAGTTCTGTAAGAGAGACTGATATGGAACTCAATGGCATCAAGCCGGCGGATGGCGCCAAGCACGCCAAGCGCCGCGTTGGCCGCGGTATCGGCTCCGGCCTGGGCAAGACCTCGGGTCGCGGTCACAAGGGCCAGAAGTCGCGCGCAGGCGGTTTCCACAAGGTCGGCTTCGAAGGCGGTCAAATGCCGCTGCAGCGTCGCCTGCCGAAGCGTGGCTTCAAGTCGCACCTGCTGAAGTTCAACGCCGAAGTCACGCTGACCGCTCTCGAGCAGCTCGGCCTGGCCGAAGTGGACATCCTGGCGCTGAAGCAAGCCGGCCTCGTGGGCCAGCTCGCCAAGGTCGTCAAGGTCGTGAAGACCGGTGAGCTCACCAAGGCCGTCAAGCTGACGGGCGTGGGCGCAACGGCTGGCGCCAAGGCTGCGATCGAAGCGGCCGGCGGCAGCATCGCCTGATCATCATCGGACTGAAAGAAGTTCTTCGTGGCAACTAACGCGGCAACGATCGCAAAGACAGGCAAGTTCGGCGACCTCCGTCGTCGGCTCGTCTTCTTGCTGCTCGCGCTCGTGGTCTACCGGATTGGCGCGCACATCCCTGTGCCGGGCATCAACCCGGACCAGCTGGCTGCGCTGTTCCAGGGCCAGCAGGGCGGCATTCTGAGCCTGTTCAACATGTTCTCGGGCGGTGCGCTGTCGCGCTTCACCGTGTTCGCGTTGGGGATCATGCCGTACATCTCGGCGTCGATCATCATGCAGCTGATGACCTACGTGCTTCCGACCTTCGAGCAATTGAAGAAGGAAGGCGAGGCCGGCCGCCGCAAGATCACGCAGTACACGCGCTATGGCGCGCTGGGCCTGGCCCTGTTCCAGTCGTTCAGCATCGCGGTGGCTCTCGAGTCGTCGGCCGGCCTGGTCATCTCGCCCGGTTTCGGCTTCCGCCTGACCGCCATGGTGAGCCTGACGGCAGGTTCGATGTTCCTGATGTGGCTCGGCGAGCAGATCACCGAACGCGGCCTCGGCAACGGCATCTCGATCCTGATCTTCGCGGGTATCGCGGCCGGTCTGCCCAACGCCATCGGCGGCCTGCTGGAGCTGGTGCGTACCGGCGCCATGAACGTGATCGTCGCGCTCTTCATCGTCGCCGTGGTGGTGCTGGTCACCTACTTCGTGGTGTTCGTGGAACGTGGCCAGCGCAAGATCCTCGTGAACTATGCGCGGCGCCAGGTCGGCAACAAGGTGTACGGCGGCCAGTCGTCGCACCTGCCGCTGAAGCTGAACATGGCTGGCGTGATCCCTCCGATCTTCGCCTCGTCGATCATCCTGCTGCCGGCAACGGTGGTCGGCTGGTTCAGCACCGGCGAAGGTGGCTTCCGCTGGATCAAGGACGTGGCCAGCGCGCTGCGCCCTGGCGAGCCGATCTACGTGCTGCTGTATGCCGCTGCGATCGTTTTCTTCTGCTTCTTCTACACGGCACTCGTGTTCAACAGCAAGGAAACGGCCGACAACCTGAAGAAGAGTGGTGCATTCATTCCTGGCATCCGCCCGGGTGACCAGACCGCTCGCTACATCGACAAGATTCTGGTTCGCCTGACGCTGGCTGGCGCGGTGTACATCACCTTCGTCTGCCTGCTGCCAGAGTTCCTGATCCTGAAGTACAACGTGCCGTTCTACTTCGGTGGTACCTCCCTGCTGATCATCGTGGTCGTCACGATGGACTTCATGGCCCAGGTGCAAAACTACATGATGTCCCAGCAGTACGAATCGCTGCTGAAGAAGGCTAACTTCAAGACATCGTAGGGCTGTGTTTCAGTATTGAGTCCGGGCGGTAGACCGCCACGTTAAACAGTTTTAGGAGAGTGAAATGAGAGTTTCGGCTTCGGTCAAAACCATCTGCCGTAATTGCAAGGTCATCCGCCGCAAGGGTGTGGTGCGCGTGATCTGCACCGACCCGCGCCACAAGCAGCGCCAGGGTTGATTGAAGAGTATTAGAGGACGCACATGGCACGTATTGCTGGCATCAACATCCCGCCGCACAAGCACGCTGAAATCGGCCTGACCGCCATCTTCGGCATCGGTCGCACCCGCGCCCGTCAGATCTGCGAAGCGAGCGGCATCGAGTATTCGAAGAAGATCAAGGATCTGACCGACGCCGATCTCGAGAAGATTCGCGACCAGATCGCACTGTTCACGATCGAAGGCGACCTGCGTCGCGAGACGACGATGAACATCAAGCGCCTGATGGACATCGGCTGCTACCGCGGCTTCCGTCACCGTCGCGGCCTGCCGATGCGCGGCCAGCGCACGCGCACCAACGCCCGCACCCGCAAGGGTCCGCGCAAGGCTGCGCAGTCCCTGAAGAAATAAGGATAGAACAGCATGGCTAAAGCACCTGCAAACAACGCCGCACAGCGCGTTCGCAAGAAGGTTCGCAAGAACGTCGCGGACGGTATCGCTCACGTGCACGCTTCGTTCAACAACACCATCATCACGATCACCGATCGCCAGGGCAACGCCCTGTCGTGGGCTTCGTCGGGTGGCCAGGGCTTCAAGGGCTCGCGCAAGTCGACCCCGTTCGCTGCGCAGGTCGCTTCGGAAGTTGCCGGCCGTGCTGCTGTCGAACAAGGCATCAAGAACCTCGACGTCGAGATCAAGGGCCCCGGCCCCGGTCGCGAATCGTCGGTGCGCGCACTGGCTGCGCTCGGCATCCGGATCAATTCCATTGCCGACGTGACGCCCGTTCCGCACAACGGCTGCCGTCCCCAGAAGCGTCGCCGCATCTGATCGTCAGTCCGCAAGGCGCAGCCGGCTTTGAATAGCGGCTGCGCGTTTGTTTTTTTACTAAGCCCACCGCCATCGGCATGCTGCCGACGGCTCCCGCAGGCAACTGCGGCAGATGACACAAAGGAAAAATCGTGGCACGTTACCTCGGCCCCAAGGCCAAACTTTCCCGCCGTGAAGGCACCGACCTGTTCCTGAAGAGCGCCCGCCGTTCGATCCAGGACAAGGCCAAGTTCGACTCCAAGCCCGGCCAGCATGGCCGCACCTCGGGTCAGCGCACCTCCGACTACGGCCTGCAGCTGCGCGAGAAGCAGAAGGTCAAGCGCATGTACGGCGTGCTCGAGAAGCAATTCCGCCGCTACTTCGAGGAAGCCGACCGCCGTCGTGGCAACACGGGCGCCAACCTGCTGTTCATTCTCGAATCGCGCCTGGACAACGTCGTTTACCGCATGGGCTTCGGCTCGACCCGCGCCGAAGCGCGCCAGCTGGTGTCGCACAAGGCGATCACGGTGAACGGTCAGTCGGTCAACATCCCGTCGTACCTGGTCAAGACCGGTGACGTGATCGCCGTGCGCGACAAGTCGAAGAAGCAGACCCGCGTTGTCGAAGCGCTGCAACTCGCCCAGCAAGTCGGTATTCCGGCATGGGTCGACGTGAACGCCGACAAGGCCGAAGGCACGTTCAAGAAGGTGCCCGATCGCGACGAATTCGCAGCCGACATCAACGAATCGCTGATCGTCGAACTGTATTCGCGTTGATTTTTTCTACCCGCCTGCGCTTCCACGCGCCGGCGGGAGATTGTTTTTGTTGTTCACGTTCCTGCTCCGCGCTTCGTCGCGGCTCAGGTGCTTCACCAGCCTTACCGGTGTAACGAGCCGGGGGTATTGAGAGGAAGTCTGCATGCAAACCACCCTGCTGAAACCCAAGACCATCCAGGTCGAGCAACTTGCCGCCAACAAGGCCAAGGTGACGCTCGAGCCTTTCGAGCGCGGCTATGGCCACACGCTCGGCAACGCGCTGCGTCGCGTTCTGCTGTCGTCCATGGTGGGCTACTCGGCCACCGAAGTCACGATCGCTGGCGTTCTGCATGAGTACTCGTCGATCGACGGCGTGCAGGAAGATGTCGTCAACATCCTGCTGAACCTCAAGGGCGTGGTGTTCAAGCTCCACAACCGCGACGAAGTCACGCTGAGCCTGCGCAAGGACGGCGAAGGTCCGGTCCTGGCTTCGGACATCCAGACCCCGCACGACGTCGAGATCATCAACCCCGACCACGTGATCGCCCACCTGTCGCAAGGCGGCAAGCTCGACATGCAGATCAAGGTCGAGAAGGGCCGCGGCTACGTGCCCGGCACGATGCGCCGCTACGCGGACGAGCCGACCAAGTCGATCGGCCGAATCGTCCTCGACGCCTCGTTCTCGCCCGTCAAGCGCGTGAGCTACACCGTCGAGAGCGCCCGCGTGGAGCAGCGCACCGACCTGGACAAGCTGCTGGTCGAGATCGAAACCAACGGTGCGATCACCGCCGAAGACGCTGTGCGCGCATCGGCTAAAATCCTGGTCGAGCAGCTCGCCGTGTTCGCGCAGCTCGAAGGCGGCGAACTCGCTGCGTTCGACGCTCCGGCTCCGCGCAGCGCACAGCAGTTCGATCCGATCCTGCTGCGTCCTGTCGACGAACTCGAACTGACGGTGCGTTCGGCCAACTGCCTGAAGGCCGAAAACATCTACTACATCGGTGACCTGATCCAGCGCACCGAGAACGAGCTGCTCAAGACCCCGAACCTGGGTCGCAAGTCGCTCAACGAAATCAAGGAAGTGCTTGCCTCGCGCGGCCTGACCTTGGGCATGAAGCTCGAAAGCTGGCCGCCGGCCGGCCTCGACAAGCGTTGATTATTTGAATTTTTGAAAGAGGCCCCTGAAAAGGGCCAGTGCACCGGGCAGTACCTGACACGGCTGCCTGTTTTTATAAAGTAAAGGAAAGCACCATGCGTCACGGACACGGACTCCGCAAACTCAACCGCACCAGCTCGCACCGCCTCGCGATGCTGCAGAACATGATGAATTCGCTCATCGAGCACGAAGTCATCAAGACCACGGTCCCCAAGGCCAAGGAACTGCGCCGCGTCATCGAGCCGATGATCACCCTGGCCAAGAAGCCCACCGTTGCCAACAAGCGCCTAGCCTTCGACCGCCTGCGCAGCCGCGACAGCGTCGTCAAGCTCTTCGGCGAACTCGGCCCGCGTTTCGCCGCGCGTCCGGGTGGCTACACCCGCATCCTGAAGATGGGTTTCCGCGTGGGCGACAATGCCCCAATGGCGCTCGTCGAACTGGTTGATCGTCCTGAAATTAAAGAAGACGCAGCCGAGCAAAACGCTGCTGAATAAGCTATAATCTAAGTCTGCCGCGCGATGGAGCAGCCTGGTAGCTCGTTGGGCTCATAACCCAAAGGTCGCAAGTTCAAATCTTGCTCGCGCAACCAAATTAAAAAGGCCCTTTGAGAAATCAAAGGGCCTTTTTCTTTTTCGCTTTTCTGTCGCTCTTCTTTGCCGATCAACTGCCACGAAAGGCAAAAGGAATCGCAAAAAGAAATGCCCTCGCAATGAGGGCATTCCTGTTTTTGGGCCGGCGATGAGGCTCAGTCCGGTACGACCGCTGTGACCTCGATTTCGACCTTCGCCCGGTGCTCCACCAGCGCCGCCACCTGCACGCAGGTCATGGCCGGGAAGTTGCGGCCCATCGCGTCGCGGTAAACCGGGCCGAGTTCGCCCAGCCGCCGGCTGTATTCGTCACGGTCCGTCACGTACCAGGTCATGCGGACCATGTGTTCGGGACCTGCGCCGCCTGCGCGCAGCACCTCGACGATGTTGCGCAGCGCCTGGCCGCACTGGTCGATGAAGTCGTCCGACTCGAACTGCTGTTGTGCATTCCAGCCGATCTGGCCGCCGATGAACAGCATCGTTCCGCGAGCGGCGACGCCGTTCGCATAGCCTTTGGGAGGCAGCCAGCCTTCGGGTTGCAGGAGTTTGTTGATCATGATGTCGTCGTGTTGGGTTGTCTCAGTTTGAATCGCTGGAGCTTGCCGGTTTCGGTGCGCGGCAGCGCCGGCACGAACTCGATCTCCCTCGGGTATTTGAACGGCGCGATGGTCGCCTTCACGTGGTCCTGCAGCACCTTCACGAGGGCGGCATTGCCTTCGTTGCCCGGCTTGAGGACGCAGAACGCCTTCACGATCATGCCGCGCTCCGGATCGGGTTTGCCGATCACGCCGCACTCGGCAACCGCGGGGTGCTTGAGCAGCGCGTCCTCGACCTCCGGCCCGCCGACGTTGTAGCCGGCGGTGATGATCATGTCGTCGGCGCGCGCCTGGTAGAAGAAATAGCCGTCGTCGTCCTGCACGAACGAGTCGCCCGGATAGTTCCAGCCGTTCTTCACGTAATCGGTCTGCCGTGCGTCGTCGAGATAGCGGCAGCCCACGGGCCCCTGCAGCGCTAGCTTGCCGACCGTGCCGCGCGGTACTTCGTTGCCCTGGTTGTCCACCACCTTCGCGGTGAAGCCCGGCACGACCTTTCCGACCGCGCCACGGCGCACGTCGGCGCCGGCAGCCGAGATGTAGATGTGGAAGACCTCGGTGCCGCCGATGCCGTCGAGCATCTCGATGCCGGAGGCTTCCTTCCACAGCTGCCGTGTGGCATCGGGCAGGGCTTCGCCGGCGCTCACGCTGATGCGAAGGGTGGGCATGCCATGCTGCTTCACGAACGGCGCCATCTGGCGATAGAACGTGGGCGCCGTGTAGCAGATGGTCGCGCCGACTTCGTTGATGAGCTTCACCAGCCCTTCGGGCGTGAACGGCGCATCGGGGAAGTAGACCGAGGCGCCGGCCCACATCGGAAACACCAGCAAGCCGCCGAGCCCGAAGGTGAAGGCCAGTGGCGGCGAGCCCACCACGATGTCGTCGCTGCGTGCGCGCAGCACGTGGCGCGGCCAGGTCTGGCACATCGCGAGCACGTCGCGGTGCGTTGTGACGGGCGCCTTCGGCTTGCCTGTGGTGCCCGATGTGAAAGCCAGCAGCGCGATGTCGTCCGAAGCCGTGGGGCAGGCCTGGAACACGCCGCTCTTCTTCGCCGCGCGCGCAGAGAGCGAGTCTTCCGCGTCGGGCTTGTTGAACGGGATCACCGAGGCAAGCACCGGATGCTCCCGCTGCGCGATCGCCAGCTCGTCGAGCAGCCGCCCGTCGCACAGCGCGGCAACGGGCTGCGCCTTCTCGATGATGTCGCCCAGCTCTTTCGCGCGCAGCAGCGGCATCGTCGCCACCGCGATCAGCCCGGCCTTCACCACCGCGAGCCACGCGAGCGCCATCGCCACCGAATTGCCGCCGCGCAGCAGCACGCGGTTGCCCGGCACCAGCTTGAGATCCTCGACCAGCACCTGCGCGATGCGATTGACCTCGACGGCCGCCTGCGCATAGGTCAGCGTGCCCTGCGGGGAGCGCAGCATCGGCTTGTCGCCGAAGCCCTTCGCGGCGGCCTTGTCGAGCAGTTCCTCGACCAGGTTCAGCTGGTCGGGCAACTGCAGCTCGGGCAGGTCGTAGCGAAAGACGGGCAACTGTGCCGCGGGCGGCAAGCGGTCGTGAACGAAGCGGTCGACTTGGGCAGACACGGTGTTTATCCCCGTAGAACGGATTTGCCGATGATCAGTTGTTGAACTTCCGTTGCGCCCTCGTAGATGCGCAGCGAGCGGATGTCGCGATAGAGGCTTTCAACCTTCGTGCCAACCTTCACGCCGAGGCCGCCGTGCATCTGCAGCGCCATGTCGATCACGCGGCTCGCGTTCTCGGTCGCGCACATCTTGGCCATGGCCGCAGCGGCCGACACGTCGCCCACTGCCGGTGCACCGCGGCGCTCAGCATCGTCGCGCATCCATGCGGCGCGGTAGGTGAGCAGCGCTGCGCCGTCGATCAGCGCGGCCATCTCGCCGAGCTTGGCCTGCGTGAGCTGGAAGTCCGCCAGCGTCTGGCCGAACATGCGGCGCTTCTTCGAATGCGAAATCGCTTCCGCCAGTGCGCGCCGGCCCATGCCGAGGGCGGCCGCGGCCACCGAGGCGCGGAAAATGTCGAGCGTGCGCATCGCGAGCTTGAAGCCGCCGTTGAGCTCACCGAGCTGCGCGGCGCGCGGCACGACACAGTTCTCGAAGCGCAGCGTGGCCAGCGGGTGGGGCGCCATCACGTCGATGTGCGCGGAGGTGTCGAGGCCCGGCGTCTTCGCATCGACGATGAAAGCCGTGATGCCGCGCGTGCCGCCCGCCGGGTCGGTCTTCGCGAACACGCAGTAGAAGTCGGCGATGCCGCCGTTGCTGATCCAGGTCTTCTCGCCGTTCAGCTTCCAGCCGTCGGCGGTCGCTTCGGCGCGCATCGCCATCGCGCCCACGTCGGAGCCGGCCTCGGGCTCGCTGAGCGCGAAGGCCGCGATCTTGCTGCCCTTGGCAACGGCAGTCAGGTAGTCGGCGTGCTGCTGCGGCGTGCCCGCGAGCGTGATCGCGCCGCTGCCCAGGCCCTGCATCGCGAAGGCGAAGTCGGCGAGCGGCGAGTGGTAGGCGAGCGTCTCGCGCAGCAGCACGAGGGCGCGCGAATCGAGCCGCTCCAGCGCGCCGCCGGAGCTGCCCGGCACGCAGTAGCGCAGCCAGCCGCCGGCGCCGAGGCGCTGGACCCAGTCGCGGCAGGCCGCGCGATCGTCGTGCTCGTCGACCTGCTGCGCGTCGGCCCAGGGCAGCAGGCCGTCGGCCAGCGCGCGGTGCGCATCGTCGAAGAAGGGCAGCGCGAGGTGCGCCGTCGAAGGTGGTGCGGGAGCCTTGGTCAACATCGCGTCAGTCCCCGCCGAAGACCGGCTTGCGCTTGGCCGCGAAGGCTTCGTAGGCGCGCTTGAAGTCCTCGGTCTGCATGCAGATGGCTTGTGCCTGCGCTTCGGCTTCGATGGCCTGGTCGATGGTCATCGACCATTCCTGCGACAGCATCGTCTTCGTCATGCCGTGCGCGAAGGTCGGGCCTTCGGCCAGGTCGCGCGCGACCTTGGTGGCGGTCTCGAGCAGCGCATCGCTTTCATGCAGTGCGTTGAAGAAGCCCCACGAATGGCCTTCCTGCGCCGTCATCGCGCGGCCGGTGAAGAGCAGTTCCGACGCACGGCCTTGGCCGATCACGCGCGGCAGCAGGGCGCATGCGCCCATGTCCGCACCGGCGAGGCCCACGCGCGTGAAGAGGAATGCGGTGCGCGTGGCGGGCGAGCCGTAGCGCAGGTCGCAGGCAAGCGCGATCATCGCGCCGGCACCGGCGCACACGCCGTCGATCGCGCCGACGATGGGCTGCGGGCAGGCGCGCATCGCCTTCACCAGGTCGCCCGTCATGCGCGTGAACTCCAGCAGCTCGGGCATGCGCATGCCGGTCAGCGGGCCGATGATCTCGTGCACGTCGCCGCCGGAGCAGAAGTTGCCGCCCGCGCCAGTCACGACGATCGTCTTCACGTCGGTGGCGTAGACCAGCGCGCGGAACAGGTCGCGCAGCTCGGCGTACGAGTCGAAGGTCAGCGGGTTCTTGCGGTCGGGCCGGTTCAGCGTGATGGTGCCCACGCCGGCCTCGAAGCTCCATGCGAAGTGCTCCGCCTTGTAGGCCGCCTTGGGTTCGAATTGCGCGCGCATGGGATTGCCCGCGCCGATGTAATGCTTCATTCGGTCTCCGCCATCAGTAGTTGGTTGTGCGAGTGCTGCTTGACCTTGCCCAGCAGCTTGTGCAGCTGCGCGATCTCCTTGGCGCTGAGGCCGGCGAAGGCCTCGACGATCCAGTCTTCGTGCTGCTGCGCCATTTCATTGAAGAGCTTGCGCCCGCGCGGCGTGAGGCGCACGCGCCACGCGCGGCGGTCGCCTTCGACGTTGATGCGCTCCACCAGCCCTTCGGACACGAGCTGATCGGTGATGCCGGTCACATTGCCGCCCGTCACCATCATGCGGCGCGAGAGCTCGTTCATCTTGAGGCCCTCGGGCGAGCGCTCGAGCTGCGACATCAGGTCGAAGCGCGGCAGCGTGGTGGCGAACTGCGAGCGCAGTTCGTTGCGCACCTGCTTCTCGATCAGCTGGGTGCAGGTGAGCAGCCGAAGCCAGAGCCGCAGCGCCTCCGGGTGTTCGCTGTGCGCGCGCGCTTCGAGGTCCATGTCAGTGCGTCTCCTCGCTGTTCTGCGCGGCCATCGCTGCATTGGCGGCGGCCGCGAGCTGTTGCTGCTTGGCGATCTCGCGGTACATCTGGTCGCGCCCGCTCAGGTACTGCACGGGCCACTCGACGTCGCGGCTCTGCAGCTTGGCGGCCTCGTGCAGCGTCCATGCCGGGTCGGCCAGGTGCGGGCGCGCGATGGCGCAGAGGTCGGCGCGGCCGGCCGCGATGATGCTGTTGGCCTGGTCGGCGTCGGTGATGGCGCCCACCGCGATGGTCGAGATGCCGACCTCGTTGCGGATGCGGTCGGAGAACGGCGTCTGGTACATGCGCCCGTAGACCGGCTTGGCGGCGCGCGTGGTCTGGCCGGACGACACGTCGATGAAGTCGGCGCCGGCCTCCTTGAAGAGGCGCGCGACCACGATGGCGTCGGCATCGGTGTTGCCGCCGGGCGCCCAGTCGTGCGCCGAGATGCGCACGCTCATCGGCCTGTCGGCGGGCCACGCGGCGCGCATGGCGCGGAAAACTTCGAGCGGATAGCGGCAGCGCGCCTCGATGTCGCCGCCGTACTCGTCGGTGCGCAGGTTGGTGAGCGGGCTGATGAAGGCCGAAAGCAGGTAGCCGTGCGCGCAGTGCAGCTCGAGCCAGTCGAAGCCGCATTCGGCGGCGCGGCGGGTCGAGTCGACGAACTGGTCGCGCAGCGTGTCCATCTCGGCGCGCGTGATGGCCGCAGGCAGCTGGTTCTGTTCGCCGTAGGGCAGCGCGCTCGCGGCCAGCAGCGGCCAGTTGCCGCTCTCGAGCGGCTCGTCGGTGCCTTCCCAGCCCACGCGGGTCGAGCCCTTGGGGCCGCTGTGGCCGAGCTGCATGGCGATCTTGGCACTCGATTGCGTATGCACGAAGTCGACGATGCGCTTGAAGGCGGCCTGTTGCGCGTCGTTGTAGAGGCCGGTGCAGCCGGGGGTGATGCGGCCTTCGGGCGTCGGGCTCGTCATTTCGACGAACACCATGGCCGCGCCGCCGAGGGCGCGTGCGCCCAGGTGCACCAAAAGGAAGTCTTGCGGCACGCCGTCGACCGCGCTGTAGGTGGCCATGGGCGACACCAGGATGCGGTTCTTCAGCGTGAGCCCGCGCACCTTGTAGGGCATGAGCATCGGCGGCATCGCCTTGCCGCCTGCGAGCCACTGCTCGTAGCCGCTGAGCCACTGCGTGTCGCGCAGGCGCAGATTCTCGTGGCTGATGCGCTGCGAGCGGGTGAGCAGCGAGTACGCGAACTGCTCGATCTGCATGCCTGTGTAGCGCGGCACGTTCTCGAACCATTCGGTGGAGTTGCGCGCGGCGTTCTGGATCTTCAGCACCTCGACGCTGCGGCGCGCCTCGTAGCCTTCGAGCACGTGGTCGACCGTGCCGCCCTGCGCGAATTCATTGGCCAGGTCGATCGCGTCTTCCAGCGCGAGCTTGGTGCCCGAGCCGATCGAGAAGTGCGCCGTGTGCGCCGCGTCGCCCATCAGCACCACCGGCACGCTGCGGCCTTCGACGTCGATGCGGTGCGTCCAGCGCTCGCACACCACGCGCGGAAACCGGATCCAGTTGGCCGAGCCGCGCAGGTGCGTGGCGTTGCTGATGAGCGAGTGGCCGCCGAGGTACCTGGCGAAGAGCTTCTCGCAGAAGGCGATGGCCTCGGGCTGCTCCATCTGGTCGAGGCCGTGGGCCTTCCAGACGGCCTCGGGCGTCTCTACGATGAAGGTCGATGTCTTGTCGTCGAACTGGTAGGCGTGCGCCTGGAACCAGCCGTGCTCGGTCTGCTCGAAGGCGAAGGTGAAGGCGTCGAAGGTCTGGTGCGTGCCCAGCCACACGAAGCGGCAGTTGCGCAGGTCGATGTCGGGCCTGAACACGTCGGCGTAGCGCTGGCGGATGCGGCTGTTGAGGCCGTCGCTGGCGATCACCAGGTCGGCCTTGTACTTGGCGGCAATCGCCTGGTCGTCGGCGACGTCGGTCTCGAACACCAGCTCGACGCCCAGTTCGAGGCAGCGCTCCTGCAGGATGTTGAGAAGGCGCTTGCGGCCGATGCCGCAGAAGCCGTGGCCGCCGGAGCGCACCTGGCGGCCCTTGAAGAAGACCTGGATGTCGTCCCAGTGATGGAACTCGTTGCCGATGAGCGCCGCGGTCGGCGCGTCGGCCGCGCGCAGGTTGGCGAGCGTCTGGTCGCTCAGCACCACGCCCCAGCCAAAGGTGTCGAAGGGACGGTTGCGCTCCACCACGGTGATCTGCAGCGCGGGGTTGCGCGCCTTCATCAACAGGGCGAAGTACAGGCCTGCCGGCCCGCCGCCGATGCACAGGATGCGTTGGAGGTCCGAGGCGGGAGCGGACTTGGACGGGTCGAGGCTGTTCATGGCTAAATAGTTTAGACATAAACAATCCAATGTCAATCCGGGTTCTCGACGGCCCGAAGCCGCCGCAGATCGCGGCTTGCGCCGACACGGGAAGTCATGCAAAAGCTTGGAAAAATCAATACCATGGCCCCATGCAACACTTGATACCCAAGATCGAGTCGCAGCTGGCGTCGCTGCCTGTCCCCATCGCGCTCGAGCTGCCCGATGGCCGGCGCGTCGCACAGGCCGGGGCCCGCGTCACCCTGGCCTTCAAGGAATGGACGGTGCTCGCCAAGCTGGCGGCACGACAGGTGGGCGCCATCGGCGAGGCCTACGTCGAGGGCAAGGTGCAGATCGAGGGCGCCATGCGCGACCTGATCGACGCCACGGTCGGCATGCTCCCCGGCAACCCGGCGGAGACCGACACAGGCTGGTGGAGCCGCCTGCAGCGCCGGGCCAAGTCGCACGGCTCGCACTCGCTGCGCAAGGACGCGGCGCAGATCGAGTTCCACTACGACGTCTCCGACGACTTCTACGCGCTGTGGCTGGACCCGCGCCGCGTGTATTCATGCGCCTACTTCCGCACGCCAGACCTCACGCTGGCGCAGGCGCAGGAAGCCAAGCTCGACCACATCTGCCGCAAGCTGATGCTGCAGCCTGGCGAGCGCTACCTCGACATCGGCTCCGGCTGGGGCGCGCTGCTGCTCTGGGCGGCCGAGCACTACGGCGTGGACGCCACGGGCATCACGCTGTCGAAGAACCAGCACGCGCACGTGCAGCGGCTCATCGAAGAAAAGGGCCTGCAGGGCCGCGTGCGCGTCGAGCTGCGCGACTACCGCGAAGTGCCCACCGACAAGCCCTTCGACAAGATTTCCTCCGTCGGCATGTTCGAGCACGTGGGGGCGGCCAACATGCCGACCTACTTCCGCAAGATCCATTCGCTGCTCAAGCCCGGCGGCCTGGTGATGAACCACGGCATCACCTCCGGCGAACTCAACTACCGCCAGCTCGGCGCCGGCATGGGCGACTTCATCGAGAAATACATTTTCCCCGGCGGCGAGCTGCTGCACGTGACGCACGTGCTGCGCGAGACGGCCGCGGCAGGCCTTGAGATGGTCGATACCGAGAGCCTGCGCCCGCACTACGCGCGCACGCTCTGGGCCTGGTCGGACGCGCTGGAGTCGCAGCTCGACGCCGCGCGGGAAGTGCTGCAGCGAAGCGGCGGCCGCCAGAAAGAGAACGCGGAACGCATCCTGCGCGCCTATCGGCTGTACCTCGCGGGCTCGGCCATGAGCTTCGAGCAGGGCTGGATCTCGCTGCACCAGATGCTTTCCACCCGGCCCGACGGGAAGGTCGAACACGGCGTCCTTCGCGGCGCGCAATCGGTGTACCCTTTTGCGCGTGACTACATCTACAACAAGTGAGTGAGAACAACACCATGCTCTATCGATTCCAGTCCCGGGCCGCTCCCGATTTCGTGATGCTCGAAGTGCATGCCCGCCAACTGCTCGAGATCGTCGGCAAGTCCGCCGCCCCGCAGGGCATCATCACAGTCGAACAGATCCCCGGCGCCATCGCGGCCCTCGAAGCCGCCCTGGCGCGCGAGGCCTCCAACGCCCACAACAACGACGACTACGCCGTCGAAGGCCACGCCAACGAAGCCGAGAAGCAGCACGTCGGCTTGCACCAGCGCGCGATCCCGCTGCTGCACATGCTCAAGGACTCCCTGGCCGAAAAGAAGGACGTGACCTGGAAGACCTGATCACCAAAGATCAGCCGCCCCCGCCCTTTCGTGAAACACCACGGATCCGGCTCTGCCGGTCCGCAGGTGTTGCCCCCTGCAAGGGGGTTGGCGAAGCGACACGAAGTGCGCGCAGCCTGGGAGTTAGTCAACTTTTGCGCCGGAGTCCTTCACCACCTTCGCCCACTTCACATGCTCGCTCGCAATGAGCTTCGTGAAGTCCGCAGGCGAATTCCCGCTCGGGATCGCACCCTGCGCGAGCATCTTCTCCTTCATGGCCGGCGTGCCCAGCGCCTTGGCCACTTCCTGCTGGATGCGGTTCACGATCTCCGGTGACGTGCCCGCCGGCGCCAGCAGCCCGAACCACGAGCTCGCCTCGTAGCCCTTGAGCGAGGGGCCGCCCACTTCCGCCACCGTCGGAATGTCCGGCAGCGCCGGCGAACGCTGCGCGCTCGTCACGGCCAGCGCGGTGAGCTTGCCGGCCTTGATCTGCGTCATCGACGAGGGCAGGTTGTCGAACATCACGTCGGCATTGCCGCCCACCATGTCCAGCAGCGCCGGGCCCGAGCCCTTGTACGGGATGTGCGCCATGAAGGTGCCCGTCATGCTCTTGAACAGCTCGCCCGCCAGGTGGATCGAGGTGCCGCTGCCGCTGGAGGCCATGTTCAGCTTGCCGGGGTTGGCCTTGGCGTACTTGATGAAGTCCTGCACGTTGTGGATGTTCAGCGACTTTGCTTTTTCTGCGTTCATCTCCATCACGTTCGGCACGGCGGCCACCAGGGTGATCGGCGCGAAGTCCTTGATCGGGTCGAAGGGCAGCTTGGGGTACAGCGCGCGGTTGATGCCGTGCGTGCCCACCGTGCCCATCAGCAGCGTGTAGCCGTCGTTCGGCGCGCGCGCCACGATCTCGGCGCCCACGTTGCCGCCGGCGCCCGCGCGGTTGTCCACGATGAACTGCTGGCCGAAGGCCTTCGAAAGCTCGGGCGCCACGGCGCGCGCCAGGATGTCGGTGGTGCCGCCGGCCGCGAAGGGCACGACGATGCGCACCGGCTTGGTCGGCCAGGTGGCCTGGGCCCACGAGGGAGCGGTGATGAGGGTCAGCGCGGCGGCAACGGATGCGGCCAGCGCGGTGCGGCGATTCGGGGAGAAAGAGAAAGTCTGATTGGTCATGCGCGCGTTTGTACAGGCGCACGCCCCGGCCGTCGCGGGTGAAAACCCCGTGGCTGCGTGGGGGAGTCGGCAGCGCGCGGTCCGCGGCGCCTCAGGCCACCTGCATCCGCTGCGCGAACCGCTCCTCGCGGAAGCGCTCCAGCACGAAGTCGATGAACACCCGCGTCTTCGGCGGCAGCAGCTTCTTGCTCGGGTAATAGAGCCACACCGCGCCCGCCTCCTGGTACCAGTCTGGCACCAGCCGCAGCAGCTCGCCGCTGCGCAGCCCGCGCTCCACGAAGGGCAGGGGCAGCATCGCCACGCCCAGCCCCATCAGCGCGGCATGCGCGATCGCCTCGGGGTCGTTGAAGATGGCGCGCGGCCGCGGAAGCTCGACGCTGACCTCGCTTTCGCCTTCGTCTTCGCCTCCGCCCGCGCCGCGCACGCGCCGCAGCGTCCAGCTGCGCACGCGTCCCGTGGGCGACGAGCGGCGCATCAGCGTGTCGAGCGCCGCCAGGTCCGACGGATGCCGGGGCGGCTTGCGCCCCTCCATGTACGCGGGCGAGGCCACCGCCACCACGTGGATGCGCGCCAGCTCGCGCGCCACCAGCCCGGCCGGCAGCTCGATGCCGCCGCCGATGGCCGCGTCGAAGCCTTCGCCCACCAGGTCGACCTGCTGGTTGTCGAAGTGCCAGTCGGGCACGATGGCCGGGTAGCGCGCGAGAAAGCCGCCCATCAGCGGCAGCACGTGTTCGCGCCCAAAGGCCTGGCCCATGCTGACCTTCAGCGTGCCCGAGGGCTGGCCGTCGTCGGTGTCGACGCCCGCCACCGCCTCGCGCAGCGTGGCCAGCGCACCGCCGATCTGCGCGAGGAAGCGCTCGCCGCCCTCGGTCAGCTTCAGACTGCGCGTGCTGCGCTGGAACAGCCGCAGGCCCAGCCGCGCCTCCAGGCGCGCCACGTTCTTGCTGACGGCGGCCGGCGTCAGGCCCAGGCGCCGTGCGGCCTCGGAGAAGCTGCCGCCCTCCGCGCTCTGCACGAAGGATTCGAGGTGGTTGAGCGGTTCCATGGCGGCATTGTCGGTCGCATCTTCAACTATGGGTTGAATTTGATTGGATGGATTGATGGCTACCGGAGACGGAATGAAAAGCTCAGACTGAGGCCTTCTTCCTCCACTTCAACGGAAAAATCATGGCCTCCAACACCGCTTCCTCCTCGTCTTCCTCCTCTTCCTCTTCCTCTTCTTCTGCTTCCCCCGTCCTGGCCGGCAAGGTCGCCTTCGTCACCGGCGGCTCGCGCGGCATCGGCGCGGCCATCGTGCGCCGCCTGGCACGCGACGGCGCCGCCGTGGCCTTCAGCTACGCCGCCTCGGCAGCCCCCGCCGACGAACTGGTGCGCAGCATCCAGTCCGAAGGCGGCCGCGCCCTCGCGCTGAAGATCGACAGCGCCGACGCCGCGGCCCTCACCGCCGGCATCGACGAAGCCGCCCGCACCTTCGGCAGGATCGACATCCTCGTGAACAACGCCGGCGTGTTCCTCGGCGGCACCCTCGACGAGTTCTCGCTCGAAGACTTCGACAAGACGCTGGCCATCAACGTGCGCGCCGTCTTCGTCGCTGCCAAGGCGGCCTCGCGCCACATGGGCGAGGGCGGCCGCATCATCAACATCGGCAGCACCAATGCCGAGCGCATGCCCTGGCCCGGCGGCAGCGCCTACGCGATGAGCAAGTCGGCGCTGGTCGGCCTGGTGCAGGGCCTGTCGCGCGACCTCGGCCCGCGCGGCATCACCGTCAACAACGTGCAGCCCGGCCCGGTCAACACCGACATGAACCCCGTCGACGGCCCCAACGCCGCCTCGATGCACGGCCTGATGGCGCTGGCCCGCCACGCCCATCCGGAAGAAATCGCCGGCATGGTCGGCTACCTGGCCAGCCCCGAAGCCGGCTTCGTGACGGGTGCGAGCTTGAACATCGACGGCGGCTTCGCGGCTTGACTTGGTTCGCCCCCAGGCTGCGCGCACTTCGTGTCGCTTCGCCAACCCCCTTCCGGGGGCAACACCAGCGGCCCGGCAAAGCCGGTTCCGCGGTGTTTCTGGAATGGGGCGTGCCTTGCTCGGGAGGTCAGGGGCCGCTGCGCTGCACGGCCTCGATGAGCTTGTCGAGCGTGGCGTCGAGCTGGGCCAGTTCGGCGGCATCGATGCCGCCGAACAGCGCGACTTCGCGTTCGCGGCCGAGCGCACCGACCGTTTCGTGCAGCGCCTTGCCGGCGGCCGTGAGGTAGAGCCGGCTGCTGCGCCGGTCGGTCGGGTCGTCGTGGCGCTGTACGCGCTTGTGGCGCAGCAGGCCGGCGAGGGCGCGGCTCACCGCCATCTTGTCGAGGCCGGTCTGGTCGGCCACCTGCGTGGCGTTGAGGCCGGGCTGCGCGGCGAGCACCGCCATCGTGCGCCACTCGTTGAGCGTGAGCCGGTGCTCGCGGCCCACGCGCTCGTGAAAGGGCCGCGCCGTGAGGTTCACGACCCTCACCAGCTTGAAGAAGAGCGGGTCCATGGCTGGTCGTGCTTCAGCCGGCGAGCCTTTTCGCCGCAGCCACGATCGCTTCCGTGCCGACGCGTGACTGCGCCTCCAGCACCGGCGCATAGCCCACCGGAATGCGCGGCGCGCCCAGCCGCGCCACGCGGCAGCCGGTGGCCTCCGCCGCACTCGCCGCGATCTCCGCGCCGAAGCCCGCGGCCTGCACCGCCTCGTGCACCACCAGCAGCCGGCCGGTGCGCGCGCACGACGACAGCACCGTCTCGCGGTCCCACGGCCACAGCGTGCGCAGGTCGATCAGGTCCACCGCGATGCCTTCGGCCGCCAGCACATCGCACGCTGCCGCGCAGGCCTGCATCTGCCGGCTCCAGCTCACCAGCGTGAGCGCATCGCCCTCGCGCACGCGCGCCGCCTTGCCCAGCGGCACGGCGATGGTTTCGTCGACCTCGCCGCGCGCGCCCCACAGTGTCTTGTGCTCGATGTAGACCACCGGGTCGCCGCATTGCAGCGCGGCGCGCAGCAGGCCGTGGTTGTCCTTTGGGGTCGAGGGGCACACCACCACCACGCCCGGCAGGTGCGCGAACCAGGCTTCGAGCGACTGCGAATGCTGCGCCGCCGAGGCGTCCCAGATGCCGCCGGGCATGCGCGCCACCAGCGGCACGCGGCCCTGGCCGCCGAACATGAAGCGGTTCTTGGCGGCCTGGTTCACCAGTTCGTCCATGCCGCACAGCGCGAAGTCGACCACGCGCATCTCGACCACCGGCCGCAGCCCCGCGAGCGCCATGCCCACGCCGGCGCCCATGATCGCCGCCTCGCTGATCGGCGTGTCGATCACGCGACCTTCGCCGAAGCGCTGCTGCAGCCCCTTGTACTGCCCGAAGATGCCGCCTCGGCCCACGTCCTCGCCGAGCACCACCACGCGCGGGTCGGCTTCCATCTCGCGCTGCAGGGCGAGCAGGGCAGCTTCCGAATAGCTCAGTTCATGCTTCATCGCCACTGGCCCTCCCCGACGGTCTGCACGTCGGTGAAGGCGGCGGCCGGCTCGGGCCAAGGGGCCGCGTCGGCGACCGCGAGGGCGGTGTCGACCTCGTCGCGCGCGGCGTTCTCGATGGCGTCGAGCGCAGAAGCCGCGATGCCTGCCGAAAGCAGATGGCCGCGTGCCCGCGCGATCGGGTCGGTCTCGAGCGCGGCGGCAAGCTCGGCTGGATCGCGGTACGCCGCGACGTCCACCGACACGTGCCCCTTCACGCGATAGGTCAGCGCATGCAGCAGGCGCGGCCCGCCGCCGGCGCGCACCTCGGCCACCAGCCTCGCGGCGGCCGCGTGCACCGCGAACACGTCGTTGCCGTCGACCTGCGTGGACGCGATGCCGAGCGCCTCTGCGCGCGCCGAGGCGCCTTCGCCGGCCGTCATCGGCCCGCTCGCGGTGGTCGCGCTCCAGCGGTTGTCCTCGCAGACGAAGAGCACCGGAAGCTCGTACACCCGCGCCCAGTTCAGCGCTTCGAGGAAGGGGCCGCGGTTGATCGCGCCGTCGCCGAAGAAGCAGACGGTGATGTCGTCGCCCTTGCTCAGCAGCTTCTGCGCATGCGCCGCGCCCACCGCGATCGGCAGCCCCGCCGCCACCACGCCGTTGGCGCCCAGCATGCCGACCGAGAAGTCCGCGATGTGCATCGAGCCGCCCTTGCCGCCGTTGAAGCCGGTGGCCTTGCCGAACAGCTCGCACATCATCCGCGCGAGGTCGGCGCCCTTGGCCAGCGTGTGGCCGTGGCCGCGGTGGGTGGAAGTGAGGTAGTCGCTCGCGCGCAGGTGGGCGCAGACGCCGGCCGGCACCGCTTCCTGCCCGGTCGACAGGTGCAGCGGCCCGCGCACCTTGGCGGCGCCACCCGCCTGCTGGCCGTAGGCGCTTACGCCGCCCTGGCTGGCGGTCTCCGCCGCGTTCTCGAAGGCCCTTATCCGCACCATGACGCGATACAGGGCCACACCCGCGCCGTGCGCGCCGTGCGCGGCGCTGCTGGAAATGCTCGAGTCCATCTTGTCTCCGACGCCCTTGGAGCGGGCGTTCCGGAAAAAATCGTATCAAGCGATACGGACTCGCGGCACCGGGCTTACCCGCCGCTTGGCCTGCGGATTCAGGCCACGGGCGGCAGGCGATCCAGCAGCTTGTCGAGCGTGATCGGGTAGTCGCGCACCCGCACGCCCGTCGCGTTGTAGACGGCGTTCGCCACCGCCGCGGCGACGCCGCACATGCCGAGCTCGCCCACGCCCTTTGCCTTCATCGGCGAGGAGATCGGGTCGGTCTCGTCGAGGAAGACGACGTCCTGGTGCGGAATGTCGGCGTGCACCGGCACCTCGTAGCCGGCGAGGTCGTGGTTGACGAAGAAGCCGTGCCGCTTGTCGAGCGCGAGTTCTTCCATGAGCGCGCCGCCCACGCCCATCGTCATCGCGCCGATCACCTGGCTGCGCGCGGACTTCGGGTTCAGGATGCGCCCCGCGGCGCACACCGCGAGCATGCGCCGCACGCTTATCTCGCCGGTGGCCGCATCGACGCCGACTTCCACGAAATGCGCGCCGAAGGTCGACTGCTGGTACTTCTTGTCGAGGTCGCCGAATTCGATGCTGTCCTCCGCCACCAGCCCCTGCGCGCCGGCCGCTTCGGCCAGCGGCACCGCGCGCGAGCCGGCGCGCACCATGCCGTCTGCGAACTCCGCCTCGGCCGCCGGAAGGCCCAGCCTGGCGGCGACCGCTTCGCGCAGTTTCATGCATGCGGCATAGACGCCCGAGGTCGAGCTGTTGCCGCCCCATTGCCCGCCGGAGCCGGCCGAGACCGGGTGCGCCGAGTCGCCCAGGCGCACCAGCACCTTGTCGAGCGGCACGCCCATGGTCTCGGCGGCGGTCTGCGCGATGATGGTGTAGGTCCCTGTGCCGATGTCCGTCATGTCGGTCTCCACGGTGACCATGCCCCGGTTGTCCAGCCGCACGCGCGCGCCCGACTTCATCACCAGGTTGTTGCGGAACGCGGCCGCCACGCCCATGCCGACGAGCCAGCGGCCGTCGCGCTGCTGCCCCGGCGCCGGGTTGCGCCTGTTCCAGCCGAAGCGCTCGGCGCCTGTGCGCAGGCATTCGATCAGCTTGCGCTGCGAATAGGGGCGCTGCGGCTTTTCAGGATCGACCTGCGTGTCGTTGAGCACGCGGAACTCGATCGGGTCGATGCCCAGCTTCTCGGCCATCTCGTCCATCGCGATCTCCAGCGCCATCATCCCGGGCGCCTCGCCGGGCGCGCGCATCGCGTTGCCTTCGGGCAGGTCGAGCACGGCCAGGCGCGTGGTCGTCAGGCGGTTCGCGCCGGCGTACAGCAGCCGGGTCTGGTTCACGGCCGTCTCCGGCTGGCCGCCCGGCAGGTCGCCCGACCAGCCTTCGTGGGCGATGGCGGTGAGCCTGCCGTCGCGGCCGGCGCCCAGGTGGATGCGCTGGATGGTCGCGGGCCTATGCGTGGTGTTGTTCGCCATCAGGGGCCGCGGCAGCGCCACCTTCACCGGCCGCCGCGCAGCCCGCGCGCCCAGCGCCGCGAGCAGCGCGTCCGCCCGCACGAAGAGCTTGCCGCCGAAGCCGCCGCCGATGAAGGGCGAGATCAGCCGCACGTTCGCCTTCGGGATGCCGAGCGTCTTGGCGACGTCGCCGGCGCCCCAGGCGATCATCTGGTTCGAGGTCCAGATGGTGAGCTTGTCGCCCTGCCACTGCGCGATGGAGGCGTGCGGCTCCATCATCGCGTGCGACTCGTCGGGCGTGGTGTAGGTCGCGTCGAGCTGCACGGGGGCGACCGCATACGCGCCCGCGAAATCGCCCGTCTTCGTCTGCGGTTCGCCCGAGAAGGGGTTGGCGGCGGGCATTTGCGCCGCGCCCTTCTCGGCGGCCAGGTCGAAGCGGCCGGGCGTGCGCTCGTATTCGATGCGCAGCAGCTGCGCCGCTGCGCGCGCCTGCTCGAAGGTCTGGGCCACGACCAGCGCCACCGCCTGGTGGTAGTGGTCGATCTCGGGGCCGCCCAGGAGCTTCGCCGTGTTGAAGTCGCCCTTGGCGAGCTTGCCCGCATTGCGCGCGGTGACGATGGCCAGCACGCCCGGCGCCGCCCGGGCGGCGGCTGTGTCCATCGACGCGATGCGGCCCTTCGCGATGCCGGCGCCCACCACGTAGCCGTAGGCAGCATTCGGCATCTCGGCGTTGCGCTCGTAGGCGTAGCGCGCGGAGCCGGTGGTCTTCATCGGGCCGTCGATGCGGTCCGTGGGCCTGCCGATGATCTTCAGCTGGTCGATGGGGTTGGTGGTGGCGGGGGTGTCGAATCTCATGCTCAGCTCCTCGCTTGCGTGATGGCCGCGGCCAGCGTGCGCTCGGCGAGCTGCAGCTTGAACGCGTTCTCGTGGGTGGGTTGCGCGTCGGCGAGCAGCCGCGCGGTCACGGCCTTCGCGCCCTGCGGCATGGCGGATTCGGCAGCCTCGATGCGCCATGGCTTGTGCGCGACGCCGCCGAGCGCCACCCGGCCGGAGCCGTCGCGCTGCACGATGGCCGCGACCGACACCAGCGCGAAGGCGTAGGAGGCGCGGTCGCGCACCTTGCGGTAGACGTGCGTGCCGCCCACGGGCCTGGGCAGCGTGACGCCGGTGATGAGCTCGTCGCGCTCCAGCGCCGTCTCGATGTGGGGCGTGTCGCCGGGCAGGCGATGGAAGTCGGCGATCGGGATCACGCGGGCGCGTCCGTCGGGCCGCACGGTCTCGACCGAGGCGTCCAGCACGCGCATCGCCACGGCCATGTCGCTGGGGTTGGTGGCGATGCACGACCTGCTGCCGCCGATCACCGCGAGCTGCCGCGTCACGCCGCCGATGGCGCTGCAGCCGCTGCCGGGACGGCGCTTGTTGCAGGGCTGGTCGGTGTCGTAGAAGTAGGGGCAGCGCGTGCGCTGCAGCAGGTTGCCCGCGGTGGTCGCCTTGTTGCGCAGCTGGCCCGATGCGCCGGCCAGCAGCGCGCGGGAGAGCACGCCGTAGTCGCGGCGCACGCGCTCGTCGGCCGCCAGGTCGGTGTTGCGCACCAGCGCGCCGATGCGCAGGCCGCCCTCGGGCGTCGGCTCGATGCGGTCCAGCGCCAGGCCGTTCACGTCGACCAGGTGCACCGGCGCCTCGATCTGCAGCTTCATCAGATCCAGCAGGTTGGTGCCGCCAGCGATGAACTTCGCGCCGGGCCGGCCCGCCACGGCGGACGCCGCCTGCGCCGGGGTGGCGGCGCGCTCGTAGGTGAAAGCCTTCATGCCTTGCTCCCCGCCACTTCCGTGATGGCCTCGACGATGTTGGAGTAGGCGCCGCATCGGCAGATGTTGCCGCTCATGCGCTCGCGCAGTTCCTCGGCCGAGAGGATGGGGCGGGCCGTGAGGTCGGCGCTCACGTGGCTCGGGATGCCGCGCCTGACCTCGTCGATCACCGCCACGGCCGAGCAGATCTGGCCGGGCGTGCAGTAGCCGCACTGGTAGCCGTCGTGCCTGACGAAAGCGGCCTGCAGCGGATGCATGTTCTGCGGCGTGCCCAGGCCCTCGATGGTCGTGACCTGCGCGCCGTCGTGCATCACGGCGAGCGTCAGGCAGGAGTTGATCCGCCTGCCGTCGACGATGACCGTGCAGGCGCCGCACTGGCCATGGTCGCAGCCTTTCTTGGTGCCCGTCAGCTGCAGGTGCTCGCGCAGGGCGTCGAGCAGGGTGGTGCGCGTGTCCAGGTCGAGCGCGTGCGCCGTGCCGTTGACGTTCAAGGAGAGCTTCGCGCGGAATCCGGCGGCGCTGGCCGCGGGCGCCGCCTGTGCCGTCGCCGGCGCTGCTGGCGCGGATGAGGTCGAGATCGCCGCGGCGGTGGCTGCTCCTGCGAGGAGCGCGTCGCGCCGGGAGATCAGTGGGGTCGTGGGACTGTCCATGTCGGCTCCTGCTGTTCGAGGTTCGGGTGGGTGGCGATCAATGCTGATCAGTGCTGATATCGCGGCCCATGAGCTTCGGCAGTAGGAGAACGGCGGCTGTTGCCCCCTGTCCGTGGCTCATGGAATCGCTGGCTTCGGAAAAAGGTTCTCAGGCCGGGAGCCGCGGCGACGTACCGGCCGGCTTCCTGCATCGGAATCGGTCCCCGCCTGCGAGCGGGGCCAGGGACTCCCATTCTTCTGAAGCGGCACGCCGATCGATAGAGCAATCCTCTTGTTTTCTTGCCCGATCCGATGAGGTGGCGAAGGCTCCGTCAGTTCGCGGCCGGCGGAAGCCGCGCATGCCCGGCGTCGCGCCTGGCTCCTTCGCGCAGCACCTCGATGTCCCGCCTGGGCGGGGCACCGAAGAGGCGGCTGTATTCGCGGCTGAACTGGGACGGGCTCTCGTAGCCCACCTTGAAGGCGGCGCTCGCCGCGTCGAAGTGCTCGTTCAGCATCAGCCGCTTCGCCTCGTTCAGCCGCAGCCACTTCTGGTACTGCAGCGGGCTCATCGCGGTGAGCTGGCGGAAGTGGTGGTGGAAGGTCGGCGCGCTCATCTGCACGCGGGCCGCGAGCTCGTCGATGCGCAGCGGCGATGCGTAGTTGAGCTTCAGCCAGTCGATGGCCCTCGCCACGCGGTGGCCCTGTCCGTCCACGGAGGCGATCTGCCGCAGCCTGGCCGCCTGGTCGCTCAGCAGCAGCCGGTAGTGGATCTCGCGATGGATCATCGGCGCGAGCACGGGAATGGCCTCGGGCTCGTCCAGCAGTTCCACCAGCCGGCCGATAGGCGCCAGCAGCGCGGGCGTCGCCTCGCCGAGTCCCACGCCGATGCCGATGGGGCGCTCGCGCTGCGGCGGCAGGTTGCCCTGCGCGATCAGCTCGGCCAGCACGCGCACGTCGAGCTTGAGCATCAGGCCCAGGCAGGGCTGCCGCGGGTTCGCCGCCGTCACTTCGGAGTTGGCGGGCATGTCCAGCGAGGTGACGAGGAAGCGCGAGGTGTCGTAGGGATAGGCCTGGCCGCCCACCCACATCCGCTTGGCGCCCTGCGCGACGAGCACGATGCTCGGCTCGACCATGCACACGGCGGGCGGCGCGGGCGACTCGCGCCGGAAGAAGCCGAGATTCGCGATGGGCGTGTCGTAGTCGCCCGGCGCCGGCGTGCGCTCGCCGATGATCCGCGCCATCGCCGCCTGCAGGGCCCTGCACCGTGCCGCGGCGCCGGCGTCGTTCGAGTCCTTCGCGTCCTCCTCGTCCAGTCTGGGTGACATCTTGCTCGCTTCGAAAACTTGCCCGGCACTCTACCCGCGTGCCGCGCCGGCATTCACGCGGCAGCCGTGTCTTCACAGGATCGGGCAAGAAATCCAGAGGAGCGGGCAAGCCCTGTCGCTGCCGCGCGGGGTGGCCACCCGCCTGCTCTCCTACATCGTTGCGAGACGTTTCAGCGAACCCGTGCAGGACAAGCGCCCGACCCGATTTGGGAGGCCCCGGGGCGCGAACGCATGTGGCATCGTGACGCCCTCCTTCCGCTGCCTGCCGACGCGCGGGCATGCGGCCCTCAACAACCACATCACAGGAGGCTCATCACATGATCAAGATCGGCATCGTCGACGACCACGCGGTCGTCCGCACAGGCCTGAAGTCGTTCTTCTCCACCTTCGTCGATTTCCGCGTGGTCGGCGAGGCCGGCAGCGGCCGCGAGGCCATCGACCTCGTGCGCACGACCGACATCGACGTGCTGGTGATGGACCTGTCCATGCCCGGCCAGAGCGGCATCGACGCGCTCGCCATGGTGCGCGCCAAGGCGCCGGACCTGGGCGTGCTCATCCTCAGCGGCTATCCGGAAGAGCACTACGCGGTGAACCTGATCCGCCAGGGCGCATCGGGCTACCTCAACAAGGAATGCGACCCCGAGGAGATCGCCAAGGCCATCCGCACCATCGCGCTGGGCCGGCGCTACATCTCGCCCTCGGTGGCCGAACTGCTCGCGGGCCAGCTGGAGCGCAAGGACGGCAGCGCACCGCCGCACGAGCAGCTGTCGGAGCGCGAGTTCCAGGTGTTTCTCAAGCTCGCGAAGGGCGAGACCGTGGGCGCCATCGGCGAGGCGCTCTCGCTGTCGGTGAAGACCATCAGCACCTATCGCACGCGCCTGATGGAGAAGATGAATCTCTCCACCAACAGCGACCTGACCTACTACGCCATCAAGACGCAGCTCATCGACTGAGCCGGGTCGTCCTTCGCCTACGCCGCGTTGCCCGATGGGCCGACGCGGCGATGCCGTCGATCTTTCCAAGATGGGTTTTCGACCAGCCGCCAACACCGCCCGCGGCCGCTGCCATCAGCGCCGGGCGGCAAGGCTGGACTCCGAAGACCCGGCCTGCCGCGAGGCAGGCAACGAAAGGACCACGACATGGCATACACCGAAGCAATCGCGGCGGACACCCTGACCACCGGCCCCACGCTGGGCAACGACGAAGTGGTGGACGTGCTCAACGACCTTCTCGAGAATGCGCGCGACGGCGAATACGGCTTCCGCGCCTGCGCCGAGGAGGTGAAGGATCCCGCGACCAAGCAGCTGTTCGCGAATCGCGCCGAGCAATGCAGGCAGGCCGGCGTCGAGCTGATCGCGCTGATCACCACCTACGGCGGCACGCCGGCCTCGGGCGGCACCGCCAGCGGCGCGCTGCATCGCGGCTGGGTGCACGTGAAGGGATCGCTGGGCGCGAACAGCGAGCTGTCGATCCTCGAGTCGTGCGAGCGCGGCGAAGACGCGGCGGTCGCGCGCTACCGCAAGGCGCTCAAGCAGAACCTGCCACTCGAAGTGCGCAGGGTCGTCTCGATGCAGGCCGACGGCGCGCAGCGCAACCACGACCAGATCCGCGACCTGCGCAACGCCGCGCGTACGCGCGAATGAGCGGGTGAATGAATGATTGAGTGACTAGAGGCGCGCGGCGCGCCTCAGGAAAGGGCCAGGGCTTCCTGGCCCTTTTTCTCGTGGGCGCCTTCGCCCGGATAGCGCACGCCCTGCAGCGTCTCGAAGCCCTTCTGCGTGACCGCGAGCACCTGCACCACGCGCAGGCCCGGCATCTTCGCCATGTCGGCGGCCGAGGGCACCAGCGCGATCACCAGTCCTGCGGCGCGCAGCTTCAGCACTTCATCGATGTCCCGGGGCGAGGACATCACCATCGGCAGTCGCGTGGCGGCAATCTGCCTGAGCATGTCGGTGGACATTTCGTCGTCTCCTTGTGGGCGGCGCGCCTGGCGCGTCGGGGGAATGAGGGGCAATGGGGTCAATGGGGCTCCCGCCGGGGCGGGGGCAGCGAAAGATACCGGGCCGCACGGGCCCGCCGCGTAGGACCGCGTCTCGCAAAAAGGGGCGCGGGAGCCCTCGAATGCGCTTCGGGAATTCCCGGATGCCACGAATCCCGCCGCGATGGGATAGTTAGTTCGCCCTTCAAACTAACTAATTTCTTACTGCGGCGGCCATGGCCGATCGACAGGGCGAACCAACAGGAGAGACATCGATGCGACTGAAACAAACCCTGGCCGCCATGGCCTTCGCCACGGCACTCGGTTCCACGGCCGTGGGCGCGATGGCGCAGACCGTGGTCGGCGTGAGCTGGTCCAACTTCCAGGAAGAGCGCTGGAAGACCGACGAGGCCGCCATCAAGGCCGAGCTGGAAAAGCTCGGCGCCAAGTACATCAGTGCCGATGCGGGCGGCTCGCCCGAGAAGCAGTTGGGCGACATCGAGGGCCTGATGTCCAAGGGCGCGAAGGCGCTCATCGTGCTGGCGATGGACAAGGACGCCATCCTGCCGGCAGTCACCAAGGCCACGCGCCAGAAGGTGCCCGTGGTGGCCTACGACCGGCTGATCGAAGCGCCGGGCGTCTTCTACATCACCTTCGACAACGTCGAGGTCGGCCGCATGGAGGCGCGCGAGGTCTTCAAGGTCAAGCCCAAGGGCAACTACGTGATCATCAAGGGCTCGCCCAGCGACCCGAACGCCGACTTCCTGCGCGCGGGCCAGCAGGAGGTGCTGGACGCCGCCATCAAGAAGGGCGACATCAAGATCGTCGGCGACGAATACACCGAGGGCTGGAAGCCCGAGGTCGCGCAGAAGAACATGGAGCAGATCCTCACCAAGGCCGGCAACAAGGTCGATGCCGTGGTGGCGGCCAACGACGGCACGGCCGGCGGCGCGGTGGCGGCTCTCACGGCCAAGGGCATCCGCGGCATTCCGGTGTCGGGCCAGGACGCCGACTTCGCGGCGCTCAACCGCATCGCGCTGGGCACGCAGACCGCCACCATCTTCAAGGACTCGCGCGAGCTCGGCCGCGAAGCCGCCGCCGCGGCCATCGCGCTGTCGCAAGGCAAGCCGGTCGACAAGGCCGCGCCGTGGAACTCGGGCCCGAAGAAGGTCGCGCTGCAGTCGCGCCTGCTGACGCCGGTGGCCGTGACGCGCGACAACCTCGACGTCGTGGTCAAGGCCGGCTGGATCAAGAAGGACGAGCTCTGCAAGGGCGTGTCGGGCGCGAGCGCGCCCGCGGCCTGCAAGTAAAGCGGCACGACAGACGAGCAACCCCGCCGGCGCCATCCGCGGAAAGCGCGCCAGCTTTTCTCCCTTTCCCATGCAACGCACCAGCTGCCGGCGCCCGCGGGCCCGGCCGGCGGGGGCCTGCGCATCTCTTCGTAGTCCCAAGGGGATCTGAACATGAACAACCCATCGTCATCAACATCAGGCTGGTGGCGCCGCACCGGCGTCGACCTGCGGCTGATCCTGATGTGCGTGCTGCTGGTCATCATGGCCGTGGCGTTCAGCGTCATGTCCGGCGGCGTGTTCCTCTCGCCCGAGAACCTCTACAACGTCGCGCAGCAGACGGCGGTGGTGGGCATCGTGTCCACCGTGATGGTGCTGATCATCGTGGCGCGCCACATCGACCTGTCGGTGGGCTCGGTGATGGGCTTCGTGGGCGTTCTCATCGCCTACCTGCAGTACACATCTGGCTGGTCGTGGCCCACGGCCTGCCTCGCGGGGCTCGCGGTGGCGCTGCTGGTGTCCATCTACCAGGGCTGGCTCACGGCGGTGCTGGGCGTGCCTTCGTTCGTGGTCACGCTGGGCGGGCTCATGTCGTTTCGCGGCGCGGCCTTCCTGGTGGCCGACGGCAAGACGCAGCCGGTGAACGACGAGTTCTTCCAGCGCCTGGGCGGCGGCTACGACGGCGGCATCGGCGTCACCGCGAGCTGGGTGCTCGCCGCGTTCGTGGCGGTGGTGCTGTTCGCGCGCATGGTGCAGAAGCGCCGCGCGCGCCAGCGCTACGACATGCCCACCGAGGCGCTGTGGCTCGACGGGCTGATCACGGCCGTGCCGGTGGCGGTGGTGTTCGGCTTCGCGTGGGTCATGAACAGCTACCAGATTTCGTCCAAGAACGAGCCACAGGGCATTCCGATCCCGGTGCTGATCTGGGCGGTGGTGGCCATCGTGCTGTCGTTCATCGTGCACCGCACGCGCTTCGGGCGCTACGTGTTCGCGATGGGCGGCAACCCCGACGCGGCGGCGCTGGTGGGCATTCCGGTCAAGCGCGTCACGCTGATGCTGTTCGCGCTGCTGGCGGTGCTGGTCACGGTCGCGGCCATCGTGTCGATCGCGCGCCTGAACGCGGGCACCAATTCGCTCGGCACGGGCATGGAGCTGTACGTGATTGCGGCAGCCGTCATCGGTGGCACGGCGCTCGCGGGCGGCAGCGGCTCGATCTTCGGCTCGGTGCTGGGCGCGCTCATCATGCAGTCGCTCGACAGCGGCATGCTGCTGCTGGACGTGCCCATCGGCAAGCGCATGGTCATCATCGGCCAGGTGCTGATCGTGGCGGTGGTGTTCGACGTGCTGTACCGCCGCAAATTCGGGGAGAACTGAAATGGCAGCCATCGACACATCCAAACCCCTGGTGGAACTGCGCGAGATCCGCAAGGCCTTCGGCGGCGTGAAGGCCGTGGACGGCGTGAGCGTGAACCTCTATCCCGGCGAGGTGGTCGCGCTGCTGGGCCACAACGGCGCGGGCAAGTCCACGCTGATGAAGATGCTCGCGGGCGCCTACCCCATCGACTCGGGCGACACGCTGATCGCCGGCGAGAAGGTCAACATCCGCACGCCGGCCGAAGCGCAGGCGCAGGGCATCGAGACCATCTACCAGACGCTCGCGCTGGCCGACAACCTCGACTCGGTGGCCAACCTCTTCCTCGGCCGCGAGAAGATGACGCCGTGGAACACGCTCGACGACCACTTCATGGAGGTGCAGGCGCGCAAGGTGTTCCAGCGCCTGAACAGAAACTTCACCAACATCCGCGTGCCGGTGCGCAGGCTCTCGGGCGGGCAGCGGCAGGTGGTGGCGATCTCGCGTGCGCTGTACTTCAATGCGCGCATCCTCATCATGGACGAGCCCTGCGCCGCGCTCGGCCCCGAAGAAACTGCGATGGTCGGCGGCCTGGTGAAGCAGCTCAAGGCCGACGGCGTGGGCATCTTCCTCATCACGCACGACATGCCCGACGTGTTCTCGCTGAGCGATCGCCTCGCGGTGATGAAGAACGGCAAGCTGGTGGGCACCTACCGCACTGCCGATGTGACCGAGGACGAGGTGCTCGGGATGATCATTGCCGGCAAGCGGCCCGAAGGCAAGGAGCAGGCCCACCACGCGGACACCGCCGCGGCACTCGCCTGAACGAAGACCCGACGTGACCACCACCGCCGACCAGCAGCTCGTGAAGCGCATGAACCGCAGCGTGCTGCTGCGGCTGCTGCGCGCGCAGCCGGGCCTTTCGCGCGCGCGGCTGGCCGGCGAGAGCGGCCTCACCAAGTCGACCGTGAGCCTGCTGGTGCGCGAGCTGATCGACGAGGGCTGGCTCAGCGAGGCCGGCACGACCGTGGCCGACGGCCTGGGCCGGCCCTCCACGCCGCTGCAGATCAACGTGGGCGTGCGCGCGCTCATGGGCGTGGAGATCGCGGTGGAAACCGTGCGCCTCGTGTGCATGTCGCTGCAGGGCGAGGTGCTGTATTCGCAGAGCCACGACCTGACGGACGGATCGCCGGCCGGCGTGTGCGCGCTGGTCGCGCGCATGGCCGCGGCCGCGCACGAGCGGCTGAAGCAGCTCGGCCTGCGCCTGTCGAGCATCGGCGTGTGCGTGCCGGGCGCGGTGGACGACTGCACCGGCGTGGTCCGCTTCGCGCCCAACCTCGGCTGGCGCAACGTGAGCCTGCTGCCGGCGCTCGAGGAAGCCTTTGCCGCCGTCGGCCTGCCCGGCGTGACCGTGCAGCTGCAGAACGACGCCGATGCCGCCGTGCTCGGCGAGTACGAGTTCGCGACCAGCGTGGGCCAGGAGGGCGAAGACCCGCTGATCTTCGTCAACTGCGACGTGGGCGTGGGCGCCGGCGTGGTGCTGAACGACCGGCTCTTCACCGGTGGGCAGGGCATGGCCGGCGAGATCGGCCACACCATCCTCGAACTCGACGGCCCGCTGTGCTCCTGCGGCCGCCGCGGCTGCGCCGAAGCCTTCTTCGGTTCGCGCGTGCTGGAACGCGAGGGCGTCGACACGCGCCGTGCCGCCGCCTTCTTCGGCGTGCTGCTGCAGAACCTGTGGGTCACCTTCAATCCGCGCGCCATCGTGCTCGGCGGCAAGGCCTGCACCGACCATCGCGGCTTCGTGCAGACTGCCTTCGAATGCGTGAAGCGCCACGCCGACGGTGCCGGCATGCCCGCGCCGGACCTGCGCACCGCGCGCTACGAGGAACTCGCGGCCGCGGTGGGCGCCGCGGCATTGGCGCTGCACGAGTACTTAAGGCCGCTGCAGCCCGATGCGAAGGCGCGCCGGGCACGCGCCGCGCAGGTTCTCGCCGCCGCCTGAGCCTTCGGCCTACGCGCGGCCCAGGCGCAGCGGTCTAGCGTCTGGGCTCCGCCTCCGGAGTCCAAGTCATGAAGCCTTCGTCCGCCCACGCTCCCGCATCTTCCGCGCTGCTCGTCGTGCTGGCCGTGTTCGTCGGCCTCGCGGGCCTTGCGCTCGTGGTCGCGGGCGTATGGCTCGTTGCGCTCGGCGGCTCGTGGTACTACCTCCTCGCGGGCCTGGGGCTCGTGGCGGCCGCGCTGCTGCTTCGGCGCGGCGGCGGCGCCGGGCTGCTGGTCTATGCGGCGGTGGTGCTGCTCACGCTGGCCTGGGCACTGTGGGAGGTCGGCCTCGACTGGTGGCCGCTGGCCGCGCGCGGCGACGTGTTCTTCGTGGTCGGCCTGCTGCTGCTCACGCCATGGGTGGCGCGTCCGCTCGCCCTGCGCAATGCCGCGGGCGTGGGGAGCGCTCGCACCGTGCTCGGCGTGGTGCTCGCGGCCTTCCTGGTGGCGGCGGTGTTCTCTTGGATGCGCGAACCCCGCCGCATCGAAGGCATCGCGCCCCCGGCCGATGCGACGGCCGCCACGGCGAGTGCACCTTCAGGCCCTGCGGCCCCGGCGGACGAGTGGACGGCCTATGGCGGCACCGGCTTCGGCCAGCGCTACTCGGCGCTCGACCAGATCACGCCGCAGAACGTGGGGCAGCTCGAGGAGGCCTGGCACTTCCGCACCGGCGACGTGCGCGGCCAGCCCGGCGACCCCGAGGAGACGACCTTCGAGGTCACGCCGCTGAAGATCGGCGAGAGGCTCTTCCTGTGCACGCCGCACCAGTCGGTGATCGCGCTCGACGCCACCACCGGCCGGCAGGTGTGGCGCTACACACCGCAGATCGCGGGCTCGCTCGCGCTGCAGCACCTGACCTGCCGGGGGCTTTCCTATTACCCGGGCGCCGCCGCCTCATCCGCACCGCCCGCGCAGGCAGCCACGCCATCGGCCGGCTGCGACGCCAAGCTCTTCATGCCCACCGCCGACGGCCGCGTCATCGCGCTCGACCCCGCGAGCGGCAAGCCCTGCCCGGCCTTCGGCGGCGGCAGCGGCCAGATCGATCTCTGGAAGAACATGCCGAACGTGCGGGCGGGCTCTTACTACTCGACCTCGCCTCCGGTGGTGGCGCGCTCGCTGCTCATCGTGGGCGGCACGGTGCTGGACAACGTCTCGACGAAGGAGACCTCGGGCGTGATCCGCGCCTTCGACGCGAACACCGGGGCGCTCGTGTGGAACTGGGACTCCGGCAACCCCGAGGAGACCGCCCCCATCGCCGCCGACCGCACTTACACGGCCAACTCGCCCAACAGCTGGTCGATCTCCAGCGTGGACGAGGCGCTGGGCCTGGTCTACGTGCCCATGGGGAACCAGCCGCCCGACCAGTGGGGCGGCGCGCGCAGCGAAGGCGCGAAGAAGTATTCGTCGGCGGTGGTGGCGCTCGACCTGGCCAGCGGCCGCGTGCGCTGGAGCTTCCAGACCGTGCACCACGACTTGTGGGACTACGACGTGCCGGCGCAGCCCAGCCTCGTCGACCTGCGCGTGGGCAGCGAGACCGTGCCGGCGCTGGTGCAGCCGACCAAGCAGGGCGAGCTGTTCGTGCTCGACCGCCGCAGCGGCAAGCCGATCCTGCCGGTGAACGAGCGGGCCGTGCCGCAGGGCGCCGCCGCGGGCGACGTCACGGCGCCGACGCAGCCCTCGTCGGCCCTGTCCTTCGATCCGCCCGCGCTCAAGCCGTCGGACATGTGGGGCGCCACCGTCTTCGACCAGCTGGCCTGCCGCATCGCCTTCCACCGGCTGCGCTACGAGGGCCGGTTCACGCCGCCCTCGACCGAGGGCTCGCTGATCCATCCGGGCAACTTCGGCGTCTTCAACTGGGGCGGCGTGGCCGTCGATCCGCGCCGGCAGATCGTCTTCGCCACGCCCGCGTCGCTGGCCTTCGTCTCCAGGCTCGTGCCGCGCGCGGACGACACCTCGCTCTACGTGCAGGGCAAGAACCGCCCCAACGACAGCCTGCCCGCGCTCGGCGAGAACTTCGGTGCGCCCTTCGCGGTGAAGCTCAGCGCCTTCACCTCGGTGCTCGGCCTGCCGTGCCAGGCGCCGCCCTGGGGCTACGTGGCCGCGGCCGACCTGCGCACCGGCAGGATCGCCTGGATGCACAAGAACGGCACGGTGCGCGACAGCTCGCCGCTGCCGCTGCCCTTCGCGATGGGCGTGCCCAACCTCGGCGGCCCCATCCTGACGGCCGGCGGCGTGGCCTTTCTGTCTGGAACGCTCGACCAGTTCGTGCGCGGCTACGACGTGAACGACGGCAGGGAGCTCTGGCGCAGCCGCCTGCCGGCCGGCGGACAGGCCACGCCGATGACCTACCGCGGCGCCGACGGGCGCCAGTACCTGCTGGTGGTGGCCGGCGGCCACGGCTCGCTCGGCACGCGCACCGGCGACCATGTGATCGCCTACGCGCTGCCCAGGCGCTGAACGGTCTTCAGTCCCTTCCGCTGGCCGCAGCCGCGGCTTCGTCGCGCCAGCCCCGAAGCCGCCGGTAGAGCGTGCCGCGCGACACGCGCAGCTGCCGCGCGGCCTGCGACACGTTGCCGCCGTGCGCGGCGAGCGTCTCCTCGATCAGCTTGCGGCTGTGCTCGCGCAGCGTGGTCTCGGCCTGGGGCGAGGCTTCCGCGCCGTCCGCGTCGGGGCGGGCCTCGGCTGCCGCGAACTGCATCTGCCGTGCTTCGCGCGTCTCGATGGCCAGCGGCGCCGCTTCGCCCGGCATCGCGACCGCATGGCGGAAGTCCGCGCCATCAGCGCCGCCCTTGAGCTGCGCCTGCACCCACACGCCCAGGCCGCTGGCCAGCCGCAGCGGCTGCGCCGCCTCGCGCCGCCCGAGCCGCAGCAGGCTCGCGAGGTCGTGGCCCAGCAAAAACTCGACGTCGCGCTCGTCCGCCGCCTCGGGCAGCCGCCCCAGCAGCCGCGCGCCGGCGTTGTTGAGCCAGGCGATGGTGCCGTCGGGCGCGATGCCGGCCAGCGCTTCGAGCGGCGTGCCCAGCAGCGTCGGGCTGGCCTGGAAGCGCAGGATCAGGTGGTCGCGCGACTGCGCCTGCAGCAGCCTGTTCTCGATGGTGGTGGCGTACAGCGCCACCATCGATGCCGCGTCGAAGCCGAAGCGCCGCGCCTCCACCGTGAGGTCGAGCACACCCGCGAGCTGCCCCGTCACGTCGCGGATCGGCGCGGCCGCGCACCGCATGTGGCACAGCAGGTCGAAGTAGTGCTCGGCGCCGTCGACCGTGCAGGCCTGCCCGGTGCTCGCCACGATGCCCGGCGCGGTGGTGCCCACGATGCGCTCGGAGATGTTCACGCCCACGCGCGCCGTCTTGCGCAGCACCGGCTGTTGCGCCGCGGCCGGCTGCTGCGTGACGTGCACCACCACGCCCTCGCGGTCGGTGAGGATCACGCGGCAGTCGGTGCCCGCGAGCGCGTGCTCCATCTGCCCCAGCTCCTGGCGCGCCGCTTCGAGAAGCTGGCGGTTGCGCGCCAGCGTGGCGTGCAGGCGGCTGGGCGTGACCGGGTCGAAGGGCACGATGCGCTGGCGGTCGGCGTGGGTGCGGCTGCAGCGCATCCACGACTGGATCACCGCCTCGCCCACCAGCCCCGAGGGGCGCACGCCCTCCTCGAAGAACTGCTGCCGCGCGAGCGCCACGCGCTGCGCGGGCGTGCTGGCGAAGAGCTGGCGCGGGGCATCGGATGTGCCGATTCTTCCAACTGGGCTTCTGTCGAGGGCCATGGACTTGCTGCCTCCCGGTTCAGGATTCACACCGCCGTCGAATGTGTTCCGCAATGGAACAGCGCCGGACTGGGGAAATCCCCAAGATGAACGCGCGGCCCGTCCCGACGATTCTTGGCGCACAAAGGAGACCTGCGATGAAAAAAACACACTCCGGGCTGCTCGTGCTCGCCGGCGCATTGCTGTGCCTGGGCGCGACGAACACCGCCACGGCCCAGAACAACGCACAGGACCGCGCCGCCGCCGCGACCAAGCGGGTGGACGGCGCATTCATCCGCGCCAACGCCGCGCAGAAGAAGACGCCCGACTGGCCCAGCGTGGGCCTGGACTATTCGGAATCGCGCTTCAGCCAGCTCGACCAGGTGAACGCCGGCAACGTGAAGGACCTGGGGCTGGTCTGGTCGTACAACCTCGAATCCACGCGCGGCGTCGAAGCCACCCCGCTGGTGGTGGACGGCATCATGTACATCACCGCCTCCTGGAGCGTGGTGCACGCCGTCGACACGCGCACCGGCCAGCGGCTGTGGACCTTCGATCCGCAGGTCGACAAGTCCAAGGGCTTCAGGGGCTGCTGCGACGTGGTGAACCGCGGCGTCGCGATCTACGAAGGCAACGTCTACGTGGCGGCCTACGACGGGCGCCTCATCGCGCTCGATGCCGCCACCGGCCAGAAGGTCTGGGAAAAGAACACCATCGAGGGCCAGAAGGGCAGCTACACCATCACCGGCGCGCCGCGCGTGTTCAAGGGCAAGGTCATCATCGGCAACGGCGGGGCCGAGTACGGCGTGCGCGGCTTCGTTACCGCCTACGACGCGAAGACGGGCGACCAGAAGTGGCGCTGGTTCGTGGTGCCGGGCGACCCGAGCAAGCCCTTCGAGGACGAGTCGATGGCGCGCGCCGCCAAGACCTGGGACCCGAGCGGCAAGTACTGGGAGGCCGGCGGCGGCGGCACCGCCTGGGACAGCTTCGCCTTCGACCCCGAGCTCAACCTGATGTACGTGGGCACCGGCAACGGCTCGCCCTGGTCGCACAAGGCGCGCAGCCCCAAGGGCGGCGACAACCTCTACCTGGGCTCGGTGGTGGCGCTCGACCCCGACACCGGCAAGTACGTGTGGCACTACCAGGAGACGCCCGGCGACAACTGGGACTACACCTCCACGCAGTCGATGATCCTGGCCAACGTGAAGATCGGCGGCAAGCAGCGCAAGGTGCTGCTGCATGCGCCGAAGAACGGCTTCTTCTTCGTCATCGACCGCACCAACGGAAAGTTCATCTCGGCGAAGAACTTCGTCGAGGTCAACTGGGCCACCGGCTACGACAGGAACGGCCGGCCCGTCGAGATCGCCGCCGCGCGCGACGCCACCAAGCCCGGCGACAGCATCCCGGGCCCCTTCGGCGCGCACAACTGGCACCCGATGTCGTTCAACCCGAAGACCGGCTTCGCCTACCTGCCCGCGCAGCACGTGCCGATCAACCTGATGGACGACAAGGACTGGAAGTTCGACGAGAACGTGCCGGGCCGCCCGCATTCGGGGCTGGGCTGGAACCTGGGCAAGTTCGCCAACGCCGAGCCGCCCAAGAGCAAGCCCTTCGGCCGCCTCGTGGCCTGGGACCCGGTGGCGCAGAAGGAAGCCTGGGGCGTGGACTACGCATCGCCCTGGAACGGCGGCACCCTCACCACCGCCGGCAACCTCGTGTTCCAGGGCACGGCCGACGGGCGCCTGCTGGCCTACAACGCGAAGACCGGCGAGAAGCTCTGGGAGACGCCCACCGGCACCGGCGTGGTGGCCGCGCCATCGACCTACATGGTCGACGGCAAGCAGTACGTGTCGGTCGCGGTGGGCTGGGGCGGCGTCTACGGCCTCGCGCAGCGCGCCACCGAGCGGCAGGGGCCGGGCACCGTCTACACCTTCGCGGTGGGCGGCACGGCGAAGATGCCCGACTTCGTGCAGTACCGCATGGACAAGCTGGTGCAGGGCGTGAAATACGACCCCGCCAAGGTCCAGGCCGGCACCATGCTCTACGTGAGCAACTGCGTCTTCTGCCACGGCGTGCCGGGCGTGGACCGCGGCGGCAACATTCCCAACCTCGGCTACATGGACGCCGCCTACATCGAGAACCTCGACAAGTTCGTGCTCAAGGGCCCGGCCATGTCGCGCGGCATGCCCGACTTCACGGGCAAGCTCTCCAATGACGACATCGAGAGCATCAAGGCCTTCATCCAGGGGACGGCCGACGCGATACGCCCGAAGTAGCCCGCCGACCGCCTGCCCGGCCGCTCAGCGCCCGCCGTACCAGTACGGCGTGGCGGCCGTCCACGGCGAGTTCGGGTAGTTCGTGCGCAGGGCCTGCAGCCCCTTGCGCGACCAGTCGCCCGCCGCCTTGTCCTGGCAGGTGTAGCGCGCCATCTTCACCGCGACCGACAGCGCTTGCGGCACCAGCGGATCCGTGCGGGCGCGCTGCATCAGCGCCAGGCTTTCCTGCGTGAAGTAGATCGAGTCCTGCGGCACGGTGCGCAGCTTCTCGACCAGCGCGGCCTGCCGGCCGCGTTCTTCCTGCGGCAGGAACGCGGGCATCTCGAAGTCGGCGGCGGTGGCCGCCTGCGGCCCGGAGGTCGGCACGCCCAGCGGACGGCACCACTTGCCGTAGCTGCCGACCGTGTTCCGCTCGGAATACCCGGCGCCGATGCCGAGCTTCAGCGGCGTCGGCCGAATGCCTTCGGCGGCGGGCCAGTGCGGTGGCTGCAGCACTTCGGTGGTGCTCGCCATGCGCTCCAGCAGCAGGTGGCGCCAGGCGGCGCCGTCGGTCTCGGGCAGGGCTGCCGATCGGCGGATGCCGGCGATCGTGTCGGCGCCCTTGGCCGCGCCCGCCTGCGGCGGCGATGCGACGCGCATCTGCGCCGCGCGCCGGGCCGTGGCGTAGTCCCCGGCCACCACGGCGCGGGTCCAGGCGGTCTCGAGCAGGCTGTCGCGCAGCGCGGGCGCCAGGGCCGGCTCGGCGGCCAGGCGCAGCCACATGGCCAGCGGTGCGCGCGTGTTGAGGAAGCGCACCACGTCCTCGTCGAAGGCACTGGCCAGCGGCACCGCGCTCGGTTTCGCTTCCATCGCTTCAGGATCGCGGCGCGCGACCACGGGGCGGATCGCGAGGCGGCGCCATTCCTCTTCCGACGCGGCGGTCGGCAGCAGCAACGCCTTCACGAGGTTCTGGCCCGAGAGGCTGTGCGCGATCAGCGGCGAATCGGCCGAGGCGGCCACGAGCTCGCGCACTTCCTTGTAGCGGCCCTGCGCAAACATGCGCTGCGCGCGCAGCTGCGTGGCGGCGAAGCGTGCCGGGTGGTCTTCCGGCACGGCCGCGAGCGCGGCCTGCAGCTCGGCCTCGCGCTTGTCGTCGTTGGCGGCGGCCACCGGCACCAGGCTCGCGGCGGCCATCAGCCAGGCGAGGTCGTGCGTGCGCTGGTAGCGGCTCCAGCTCAGCGTTTCGCGCCACTTGCCGTTGGATTCGAGGCCGCTGCCCGGTCCGTCGAAGCCGCGCACGGTGCTCAGCCACTGCACCAGGTCGGAGGTCTGCGCCGGGCCGATGTAGCTGCAGCCGCCGAAGAAGCCGCAGGCGCGGAACTCGTGGTTCAGCAGCAGCAGCTTCGCGGCGGCCGCGTCGGGCTGGCCGATGGTCCTGAGGCCATCGGCCAGGCGCTGCATGCGCGTGGCGGGCAGCAGGTAGCGGATGCGCAGGGCCTCGGCCAGCCGGTGCACCGAAGGATGCAGCGCCTTCAGCCGCGGGTTCTTCAGCAGCGGCGGGGCGATGGCGTCGACCTGCTTGTCGAGCTCGGCCTGCTTCTTGAGCGCCTCGGCGCTTTCCTTCTTGTTCTCCGAGCCCTCCGAAGGCGGATCGCCCGGGTTCAGCCGCGCCAGCACGCGCAGCCGCATGTAGGCCGCGAGATCGCGCCAGGGGCTGGCCTTGTCGGCCGCGATGGCGGCGAATGCTGCGTCGGCGTCGTCGAGCTCACCGGCATAGAACTGCCGTGCGGCCAGCTGGTAGGCATGGTCGGCCTGCAGCCATGCGGGTGCGCCCGCCGGCAGCTCGGGCATGGCGCCGGGCTCCTTGTCGCAGGCACCGAACACCGCGTCCTGCGTCTTGAGCCAATGCAGCACGAAGGGTGCTGCCGACTTGTCGCCCGCTGCGCGGGTCATGCGCTGGGACAGCGTCTTCGTGGCGTTGCGGAAGGCGTCGCCGTAGAAGCAGGTCGCGTCGGCCTGCAGGGTGTCGGCGTTCCACTTCGGCTGCTGCTGTTGTGACGAAGGCTGCATGTTCTGCTTGTCGCGCAGCGATTGCGGATCGAGCTTCGCCATGGCGTCGTCGCGCGCCTTGCGCCATTCGGTCGCAGCGTCGTCGATGTCGGCCATGGCGCTGTCCTCGCGCGGCAGCTTCTCCAGCAGGTCGGTGAAGGCGCGCACCGCATCGGGCGAGAAGCTCTGGCCATGCAGACGCCAGTACCAGAGCACCTGGTAGGGCACCAGATAGCCGGTGTAGTAGCCCGCGGGCCGCTCGACGAACTCGCGCACCGGCTGATCGGGCCGGGTGCTGGCGAAGAACAGGTCCTCGGCGTCGTAGCCACCGCTGGCATGTGCGGCCGCGCTGCCGAGCAGGGTTGCTGCGGCCATTGCGGCGGCAGCGAGCAGCCTGCGGCCTCCCGTTGTCGAAAGAGTCATTTGTAGTTTTCCCTGTTTCCGGTCTGCAGTTTTTCGAAGTCTTCGTTCTTCCACGAGCCCGCATGGAACACATAGCGCCGCTTCACGTCGCGCAGCGCGGGCCAGTCCTCGCCGAGCATCAGGCCCGCCGCGTCCCTGCAGGCCGGCACGGCGGCCTTGCCCGTCGTGGCCAGCCGCTGGCGGATGCGCGCGGATTCCGCGCCCATGCGGAAGTACATCGGCACGATCTCGTCGAGCAGGCCGGCCGGCAGCCACGGATCGTCCATGCACCACGAGGCCAGCGCGGTGGTCGAGACGCGTGTGCCGCCTTCGCGCAGCGGCTGCAGCCGGCGCAGCAGCGCGACGTAGGCCTCGCGCTGGCTGCGCCTCGCCTCGAAGTCGAGCTGCACCCAGCCCGAGCGGTTGCCCTGCGTCGCGGCATGCTCGACGGCGGCGGCGATCGCCCGCTGCTGCGCGTCGTTCAGGGGCGAGGGCGAGAGGTTGTCGAGCGCGACGTGGACCACCGGCACCACCGTGGCGCCCGGCGCGACGCGCAGCGGCCACTGGCGCCAGCTGGTGCGGCTCTCGGAGCCGCTCAGCCGCACGGTGGCATGCAGGTAGGCCACGCCCGTGGCTTCGGGCAGCGAGGCAAAGAGCTGGGGCCGGTCCCACACCCAGAGCAGCGTTCGTGTCTGCGCCATGCCCTCGCGCGCCAGCAGGGCCATGAAGAGCAGAAGGGCCGCGCTGCGCAGACGCATGGAGGATGAAGAAGGAGAAAGGGTGGGACGCGGGAGGAAGAAATCCCGCGCAGCATAACGAAAAAGCCGCCTGGCCCCGGAGGGCTCAGGCGGCCTTGCGGCTGCGTGCGCTGCCGTGAATCGATCAGTCGGCGTACACGCCGGCGGCCTTGATGATCGGGCCCCACTTCGCGATTTCGGACGACACGAACTTCTTGTGTTCGGCCGGCTCGGTGCGCTTGTCGGTGGTGATCACCGCGCCCAGCGCTTCTTCACGCTGGATGAAGCCCGGGTCCTTCATGGCGGCCTTGATGGCATCGTTGAGCTTCTTCAGCACCGGCGCCGGCGTGCCCTTGGGTGCGTACACGCCGTGCCAGATCGTCACTTCGAAGCCCTTGAGGCCCGACTCGTCCAGCGTGGGCAGGTCCTTCAGCGCGGGCGTGGTCAGGCGCTTGCTCGTGGTCACGGCGTAGGCCTTGACCTTCTTGGCCTCGATCTGCGACGTGGTGTTGGTGGTCTGGTCGCACAGCAGGTCGATCTGGCCGCCCAGCAGGTCGGCGATGGCCGGTGCGGTGCCCTTGTAGGGAACCGGCGTCATCTCGACCTTCAGCGCGCTCTGGAACAGCAGGCCGCACAGGTGCGAAGCGGCGCCCAGGCCGGCGTTGCCGAGGTTGATCTTGCCCTTGTTGGCCGAGATCCAGGTCGTCAGCTCCTTGTAGTTGTTGGCCGGCAGGCCGGGCTTGCCGATCAGCGTCATCGGCACTTCGTTGACCATGCCCAGGTATTCGAAGTCGGTCTCGACGTTGAAGGGCAGCTTGCGATAGAGCGCCGGCATCGTCGACATGCCGATGTGGTTGAGCAGCAGCGTGTAGCCGTCGGGGTTGGCGCGCGCCACCTTGGCGGTGCCGATGGAACTGCCCGCGCCGGCGGTGTTGTCCACCACGATGGTGGTGCCCAGCGTCTTCTGCATGGCTTCGGCCAGGTCGCGGGCGACACGGTCGGTGGGGCCGCCTGCGGCGAATGGCACCACCAGGGTCACGGTCTTGCCCGCGGGGAAGTCCTGGGCGTGTGCACCGACGGCCGCGGCGGCAATCGCCGCGAGGGCGAACAGTTTCTTCATGTCGTCTCCGAAAGGGGGGAATAAAAACGCCGCGATCTTAAGGGCTGACCAGGACCTGACCTATAGCGAATAGCCCTTAGCCGAAGGCCGTCTTGCGCACCTTGGAGGGGCACGCAGCGGGGCTTTCAAACCCGTGCCTGGCGAACGGGGTTCTGCGGCGGCGTGAAGCGGTCGGGCCTCGGCAAGTAGCGAGCAGGCCCACTCTTCGTAAGAGAAGTTTGCCGGCCGTCGAACTGTCCGACAGGCGGAGCCGGCGACGGACGATGCGGCCTGCGCGGGGCAGACCTAGGGTGAAGGTTCAAAAGGAGATTTCACCCATGTCCAATACCACCCCATCGACCACTGCATCGACCACCACGGCGTCATCCTCGTCGCTCGATGGATTGAAGGTCGCCATCCTCGTGGCCGACGGCTTCGAGCAGGTCGAGATGACCGAGCCGCGCAAGGCGCTCGACAACGCCGGCGCGCGGACGCGGATCGTCTCGCCCGCGCAGGGCAGCGTGCGCGGCTGGAACCATCACGATCCGGCCGACAGCTTCGCGGTCGACGTGCCGCTCAAGAGCGCCAGGCCCGACGACTTCGACGCGCTGCTGCTGCCGGGCGGCGTCGTGAACCCCGACACGCTGCGCATCGACGAGAAGGCAGTCGCCTTCGTGCGTGCCTTCGTCGAGTCCGGCAAGCCCATCGCGGCGATCTGCCATGGCCCATGGACGCTGATCGACGCCGGCGGCGTCAAGGGCCGCAAGATGACTTCGTGGCCTTCGCTGCAGGCTGACCTGAAGAACGCGGGCGCGCAATGGAGCGACAAGGAAGTCGTCGTCGACGGCAAGCTCGTCACCAGCCGCAAGCCCGACGACATTCCCGCCTTCAACCGCGAGATGACGAAGCTCTTCGAGCACGCGCGGGAGCCGGTGGCTCACTGAGCGGCGCCGCTTCCGCCGTGGCGGGCATCGGGCCCGTGTAGCGCGCGCGGGGGCGGATCAGCTGGCCCGCGGCCTGCTGCTCGAGCACGTGCGCGGTCCATCCCACGCTGCGCGCGAGCGCGAACAGCATGAGCGGCGCGCCGGCCGGCAGCTCGTGCACGGCCGCGAGCGCGGCGAGCGCGAAATCGATGTTGACTGCTTCGCCAAGCAGTCTCTCGCCGATGTCGCGCAGCTGCGCGAATTCGGGCGGCAGCGCGATGTGCTCCAGCAGCGCCGTGCAGCGCGCATCGCCCGCCGGATAGAGCGGATGCCCGAACGCAGCCAGCGGGCGCCCGTGCGAGAGCCATTCACGCACGGCGGCTTCGGTACCGGCGTCGGCTGCATTGCGCATCAGCGCCTGCACCGCCGCGGAAGCACCGCCATGCAGCGGTCCCGTGAGTGTCGAAAGGCCGGTGAGCAGGCAGGCCGCCATCGAGGCGCCGGTCGATGCGGTCACGCGTGCCGCGAAGGTCGAGGCGTTGAGTTCGTGGTCGGCCAGCAGCACCAGCGCGCGGCGCAGGTAGTCGGCCGCGCGCGGACGGCGCCATGCGGCGGCCAGTCGCATGTGCATGGGTGTGTCGGCGCGTGGTGGCGCGGTGCGCAGCATGGCATCGGCCAATGCGCCGATCGCCGCTGCCGCCTCGGCCTGCAACACGCCTGCTGAGCGGCCGCGCGAGGGCAGGTCCGAGCCGGCGCGCGTTGCCAGCGCGAGCAGTCCGGCCTGCAAGGGGTGTTCATGCGAGCCCTGCGCATCGGAAGGCGAGGCGGCGGTGTGGAAGCGCGGCGGCGCGCTTTGCCACAGCAGCCCCGCCACGTCTTCCAGCGTGGCCTGCGCTGCGAGTTCGCAGGCGTCCTGTCCGCGATACAGCAGCCGTCCATCTGCCACTGTCGATACCGCGGATGGCAGCACCGGCTCGCCCCACTGGATCGCCTCGCTCGCCACCGTCTCGACGCTGCGCCTGCCTCTCGCGCGTGCGGCTACGCGCTGCACGTCGTCGCGGTGGTAGAGGCTGCGGCGCGGGTCGGCCGCGTCCGGCCTGGCGCGGATGCGGCCGCGGCTCACGCTCGCGTAGAGCGTCTGCGGACGCACCTGCATCAGTTCGAGCGCGTCGGCCGCGGGCAGCCACAGCGGCTGCGTCTTCTTGATGGTCATGTTGACAGAATAGATCAAGATTGACGTCAATATCCGTCTGACCAGAATCGATGCCATCGTGACAACCAGGAGCAAAGAGCGATGAACAACGACGATGGCAGCCTCGAAGGCGTGGTGGCTGCGCATACCGTGCTGTCCGAGGTGGATGGCGCGGCGGGGCGGCTGGTGATCCGCGGCCATGAACTCGATGAGATCGCGCAGCGCTGGCGCTACGAGGACGTGGTGCACCTGCTCTTCGAGGGCTTCTTCGACACGCTGCCTGCCGCCTCGGCTCTGCGTCGCGCCATCGGCCGTGCGCGCCGCGAGGCCTTCGAGCTGCTGCAGCCGAACGACGACGCACTGCTGCGCCGCATGCCGCCCATCGAGGCCGTGCGCGCGCTGATAGCCCGCCTGCCCGACGGCGACGACCTGCCGACCGCGCTGCGCCTCGTTGCCGCGCCGGCCGTCTACACCGCCGCCGTGATGCGCTGGCGCCTCGGCGTGCCCGCACTGGCGCCCGACGAGGCACTGCCGCACGCCGCAGACATGCTGCGCATGCTGCATGGCCGCTCGCCTACGCCCGCGCAGAGCGCCGCGCTCGACACCTACCTCGTCACCGTGTGCGACCACGGACTCAATGCATCGACCTTCGCGGCGCGCGTGGTCGCATCGACCGGGGCCGGGCTCGCATCGGCCGTGCTCGCGGGCATCAGCGCGCTGAAGGGGCCGCTGCACGGCGGCGCGCCCGGGCCGGTGCTCGACGCGCTTGATGCCATCGGCAGTGCCGCCAATGCCCGCGCATGGCTGGAGCAGGCCGTGGCGGAAGGCCAGCGCCTGATGGGCTTCGGCCACCGCATCTACCGCGTGCGCGATCCGCGCGCCGACGCGCTCAAGGGCGCGCTGGGGCGGCTCGGCGAGGAGGGCAGCGTGAACGCGGCGCGCTTCGCGCTGGCGGAGGCGGCGGAGCAGGCCGCGCTCGCCATCCTGCGCGAGAAGAAGCCGGGCCGAGCGCTGGAGACCAACGTCGAGTTCTACACCGCGCTGCTGCTGGAAGCCCTGGGCTTCGGCCGCGAGAGCTTCACCTGCGTGTTCGCGGCCGGCCGCGTGAGCGGCTGGGTGGCGCATGCGCGCGAGCAGATGAAGAAGGGGCGGCTGATCCGTCCGCAGTCGATCTACATCGGACCCGAGCCGCAGGAGTCGGGCGAAGCCGCACTCGCGCACTGAGCCTACAGGGGGCGCACACCGCCATCCGATACGCTCGCCTTTTCCGCAGGGCATGGCCGCACAGGCCGCACCCTGCGTCGTGAAAAGGCGAAAGTATTTCCTCCATGACGGCGACTCCCCTCCAGTCGCAGGCATTGCGCCTGCCGCGCGATCTCGCGCTCATCACCGTGGCCATCGACGCCGTGATGGTGCTTCTCAACATGGCCGTCCGGCTCTGGCCCGACTCGCCCGAATCCGAGCAGCTGCGCAGCGCCTATGCGCTGCCCGGCGTCTGGATCCCGATGGTCTGCAGCATCGCGATGGGCTGGGTGCTCTCAGGGACTATCGCGTGGTGCCACGGGCGCAATGCGCTGGAAAGGCATGGCGCCGGCAGCGTGGCGGGGCTGCCGCAGCCGCGCATGCGCTATGCCGCGGCCTACGTCGTGGTGCTGCTGTTGAACTTCTACGCGCTGAGCCCGCTGCTCTACGACCTCCAGCTTCTCTTCATGCCGGGCGGGCGCTTTCATGAATCGCTGGGCTTCACCTCGATGCGCGCGGCGATGCCGGTGTTCGTTTTCCTGCAGTCCGTGGCTCAGCTGATCGTGCTGGTGCTGGGCATCTGGCTCTCGGCCTGGATCGCGCTCAGGGGCGCCCGTGCCGGATCGGCGGACGTGCAGGCCGACGAGGTGCCAGGCGGGCCGCCGACGCGCCGTGCGGTGGCGGTGGTGGCTGCCTCGGTGTTCGCGTCGCTGCAGATGTGGAGCGGCGCCGCCATGAGCCGATGGAGTTCCATGACGCAAGGCCTGGACGGTCCCGCGCTGCTGGTCGCCTGGGTGGTGCCGCCGCTCGCGGCCTTCGGCCTCGCGTTCTGGGGTGCATGGCTGGGCGCCGCGCCGGTCTTCTCGCGGGTGCGGCCGTTCAGGGCGGTGGGAGCGTCGGTATTGGCCTTCGTGCTGGTGCAAGTGCTGTGCATCGCAGCCGGACTCGCGTGGCTGGCGATGGCGGTCTGGATGCACGGCTTCAACAGCGCGGGCAGCCTCGTCGGCTTCGCGCTGGCGTTGGTGCTGGTCTACACCGTGCTCACGGTGGTGCTCACGCGGGCCACCACGCGCGGGCTGTATCGCCGCTACTTGTAGCTGCGCGCGTCCTCGATCACCTTGCCGTCGTTGGGCAGCGAGCCCGCGCCCACCACGACGACTTCGCCGCGCAGCTTGGTCACCTCGCGGATGGCCTCGCCCACGCGCGCTTCCAGCCCCTCGGGGGTCGCGCCCGCGCATTCGAGCTGCAGTGTCATCCTGTCGTCGCCCGTCTCGCCCGAGACGACCAGCCGCGCGCGCTGCACTTCGGGAAAGCGCCGTGCGATCTCGGCCACTTGCGAGGGATGCACGAACATGCCGCGCACCTTGGTGGTCTGGTCGGCACGGCCCATCCAGCCCTTGATGCGCCTGTTGGTGCGGCCCGTGGGGCAGGTGCCCGCCAGCACGGCGGAAAGATCGCCGGTGCCGAAGCGCACCAGCGGGTAGTCGGGGTTGAAGGTGGTGACGACGATCTCGCCGACTTCGCCGTCGGGCACCGGATCGCCGGTGCCGGGGCGCACGATTTCCACCAGCACGCCCTCGTCGAGCACCAGCCCCTCGCGCGCGCTGGTTTCATAGGCGATGAGGCCCAGGTCGGCGGTCGCATAGCACTGCGTGCCCTTCACGCCGCGCGCGGCGATCCAGTCGTGCAGGCTCGGCGGAAAGGCCTCGCCGGAGACGAGAGCCTTGGTCAGCGACGGCAGCTTCAGGTTCTTCTCCTCGGCCTTCTCCAGCAGGATCTTGAGGAAGCTCGGCGTGCCCGCGTAGCCCTCGGGCTTGAGGTCGACCATGGCCTCGAGCTGCTGCTCGGTCTGGCCGGTGCCGCCCGCGAACACGGTGCAGCCCATGGCGTGCGCGCCGCTTTCCATGATCGAGCCGGCGGGCGTCATGTGGTAGCTGAAGCTGTTGTGGATGAGCTCGCCGCCGCGAAAGCCCGCCGCGTGCAGTGCGCGCGCGGTGCGCCAGTAGTCGCGCGCCTCGCCCTCGGGCTCGTAGATGGTGCCGGGGCTCGCGAACACGCGCGGCATGCGCGGGCCGCGCACGATCGACGAGAAGCCGCCGAAGGGGTCGTCCGCACGGCGCGCCTTCTGGAGTTCGAGCAATTCCGATTTGCGCGTGACCGGTAGTTTTGCGAGCGCCTCGCGCGTGGTGACGTCGGCGGGCGTCACGCCATCGAGGATCTTCGCGAAGGCGGGTGCCGCTGTCTGCGCCTGAGCGATCTGCTTCGGCAGCGCGGCCAGCAGGTCGCGCTCGCGTTCGGCGGGGTCCCGGATCTCGAGCTTGTCGTAGTGGTCGGTCATGTCCGTACCCTTTGTCTTTCAATTCGGTTCTTCAACCACGCTGATGTGTTCAGGGTGCGTGCGCAGGCCACCGGGTACTCCCCTCCGCGAATGTCCCCCGGCCTGCGGCCTCCTCCTTTCTTTCGCTGCGGGGAGTACCCGGTACCCTGTGCACAAGACACGCTGTCGGTGTGCGGCCGATGAACCAGAGCTCCGAACCGATCACGTCGATGGGGTGCCTTGCGCAGCGAAATAAAGGAGGAGCCCGAAGGGCGGGGGACATTCGCGGAGCAAGGTACCCCGTCGGCGTGATCGCGCCCCGAATGGCAACGCGGCGAAAACGTCGGAACGGTCAAGCCAGCCACCTCTTGCGCCGCTTGTAGCTCTTGACGTCGCGGAAGCTCTTGCGATCCGCGCCACCGACGCCCAGGTAGAACTCCTTCACGTCCTCGTTCTCGCGAAGGCTCTTCGCCTCGCCGTCCATCACGATGCGGCCGTTCTCCAGGATGTAGCCGTAGTCGGCGTAGCGCAGCGCCATGTTGGTGTTCTGCTCGGCGAGCAGGAAGGTCACGCGTTCCTTGGCGTTGAGGTCCTTCACGATCTCGAACACTTCCTCGACGATCTGCGGCGCCAGGCCCATCGAGGGTTCGTCGAGCAGCACCATGGTCGGGTTGGCCATCAGCGCGCGGCCGATGGCGCACATCTGCTGCTCGCCGCCCGACGTGTAGGCCGCCTGCGAGGTTCGGCGCGTCTTCAGGCGCGGGAAGTACGCGTACACCTTCTCCAGCGTCTGCTGCACCGCGGCCTTGCCGTCGGTGCGCGTGTAGGCGCCGGTCATCAGGTTCTCCTCGATGGTCAGGTGCGCGAAGCAGTGGCGGCCTTCCATCACCTGGATCAGCCCGCGCTTGACCAGCTCGGCCGGCGACAGCGCCTCGATGCGCTCGCCGCGCAGCTCGATGGTGCCCTTGGTGACCGCGCCGCGCTCGCCCGCCAGCAGGTTGCTCACCGCGCGCAGCGTGGTCGTCTTGCCCGCGCCGTTGCCGCCGAGCAGCGCCACGATGCCGCCGTCGGGCACCGTCAGCGACACGCCCTTGAGCACCAGGATCACGTGGTTGTAGATGACCTCGATGCCGTTGACGTTGAGGAGGATGTTGGATTCGCTCATGGTGTGGTCCGAAGCATTCGAAAGAACGGCGACGTGCGATACCCGCCGCTCTTGCGAATGGCGGCTCTCGCGAGCCGCCACGGAACGCCTGCTCAGCGCATCAGGACTGGCAATCCGCTGCTTCGCGGCGCGTGAGCTTCTTCTCGCCCGCGTACTTGTCGGCGGCCGCCTTCACCATCGGCTTGATGATCTGCTCGTCGGCCTGGTACCAGTCGGACATGTCGCCCCACTTCGCGCCGTCCCAGGTGTGCACGCGCGCCCAGGTCGAGCCCATGTGGTCCTGGCAGGAAGTGCTCACCGGGCGCATCACGCCCGAGAAGCCCAGCGCGTCGAGCTTCTTCTGGTCGAGCGCGAGGTTCTCCATGCCCCAGCGCACCTGCTCGCCGGTCATGACCTTGCCCTTGCCGAAGCGCTCCTGCGCGCGCTTGACGGCCTCGATGGTCAGCATCTGGATGATCACGCCGCGCGTGTAGAGCACCGAGCCCACTTCGTCCTTCGGACCCGTGCCCTGGCCCTTGTCGTGCACCTGCTTGAGGATGTCCTGGATCACCTTGGGCTCGGTGCCCGAGGTGTTCAGCGCCAGCGCGTGGTAGCCCTTGGCGTTCGCACCCACGTCCTTCACGTCGGGCTCGGCGCCGGCCCACCACACGCCGTACATCTTCTCGCGCGGGTAGCCGGTGGCCACGGCCTCCTTCAGGGCGGTGGAGTTCATCACACCCCAGCCCCACAGCAGCACGAAGTCGGGCCGCTGCTGGCGCACCTGCAGCCAGGCCGATTTCTGCTCCACGCCGGGCGCGGTCACCGGGATCAGCGAGAGCTCGAAGCCGTTCTGCTTGGCGCGCTCCTGCAGCAGCGGGATCGGTTCCTTGCCGAAGGGCGAGTCGTGGTAGACGAGGGCGATCTTCTTGCCCTTGAGCTTGTCCATGCCGCCTTCCTTCTTCCCGATGTGCTGGATCAGGATGTCGGCCGCGGTCCAGTAGGAGCCCATCAGCGGGAAGTTCCACTTGAAGACGCCGCCGTCCTGCGAGGCGGCCAGGCCGTAGCCCAGCGTGATCAGCGGGATCTTGTCGGTGGGCACCTTGTCGGTCAGCGCGAAGGTGATGCCGGTGGCCTGCGGATCGAAGAGCGCCACGCCCGGGCGGCCCTTCAGGCGCTCGTAGCACTCGACGCCCTTGTCGGTGGCGTAGCCGGTCTCGCACTCCTCGTACGCGATCTTCACGCCGTTGATGCCGCCGTTGGCGTTGACCAGCTTGATGTAGTCCTGCTTGCCGTTGGCCCAGGGCGTGCCGTTGGGTGCGTAGGGGCCCGTGCGATACACCAGCAGCGGAAAGAACTGTTCCTTGACCTGCGCCTGCGCGAGCGATGGCGCGAGCATGGCGCCGAGGGTGCTGGCCACCAGGGCGGCGGTCAGAGCGAGCGATTTCAGTTTCATGCCTGTCTCCTTTGTGGGCACCTCGGTGCCGGGTTTTCTACGAACGGAACTCATCACCTCAATGCGGGAAGGGCCAAAGCCGCAGCTTCTCCTTGGCCGTGGACCACAGCCGCGCGAGGCCGTGCGGCTCGACGATCAGGAAGAACACGATCAGTGCACCGAAGATCATCGTTTCCAGGTGCGAGGCCAGCGCGGTGGAGATCGAGAAGCCCAGCCATGCGGGCAGCTGGTTCAGAAAGAGCGGCAGCAGCACGATGAATGCGGCACCGAAGAAGCTGCCCATGATCGAGCCGAGCCCGCCGATGATCACCATGAACAGCAGCTGGAACGAGCGGTCGATGCTGAAGGCCGCCGGCTCCCAAGCGCCCAGGTGCACGAAGCCCCACAGCGCGCCGGCCACGCCGACGATGAAGCTGCTCACCGCGAAGGCCGTGAGCTTGGCGTACACCGGGCGGATGCCGATCACCGCGGCCGCCACGTCCATGTCGCGCATCGCCATCCACTCGCGGCCGATGGCGCTGCGCACGAGGTTCTTTGCCAGCAGCGCGAACACCGAAACGAAGATCAGGCAGAACAGGTACTTCTGCACCGGCGATTCGATGGGCACGCCGAACACGTTGAGCCCCGCCACGCTCACCGAGCCGGAAGAAGAATTGTTGGTGAACCACTGGATGCGCAGGAAGGCCCAGTCGGTGAAGAACTGCGCAGCCAGCGTGGCAACGGCCAGGTACAGCCCCTTGATGCGCAGGCTGGGAATGCCGAAGAGCACGCCGATCACCGTGGCGCACAGGCCGCCAAGCAGCAGCGATGCGATCAGCGGCATGCCCTCGATGCGCACCTGGAAGTTGTAGGCCGCGTAGGCACCCACCGCCATGAAGGCGCCCGTGCCCAGCGAGATCTGCCCGCAGTAGCCCACCAGGATGTTCAGCCCCAGGGCAGCGAGCGACAGGATGAGGAAGGGCGTGAGGATGGCGCGCATCCAGTAGTCCGACACGCCCAGCGGCACCACCACGAAAGCCACCAGCAGGAGCACGAGGATCGCGAGGCGGTCCTGCGCGATCGGGAAGATCTGCTGGTCGGCGCGGTAGCTCGACTTGAATTGGCCGTTTTCTCTGTAGAACATCTCAGACCCGATCAATGATCTTTTCGCCGAACAGGCCCTGCGGACGCACCAGCAGGAACACCAGCGCCAGCACATAGGCGAACCAGATCTCGATGCCGCCGCCGAACATGGGGCCCAGATAGATCTCGGAGAGCTTCTCGCCGACACCGATCAGCAGGCCGCCGATGATGGCGCCCGGAATGGAAGTGAGCCCGCCCAGGATCACCACCGGCAGCGCCTTCAGCGCCACCAGCGACAGCGAGAACTGCACGCCCAGCTTCGATCCCCAGATGATCCCGGCCACCAGCGCCGAGAAGCCGGCCACCGACCACACGATCACCCAGATGCGCTTCAACGGAATACCGATGGACTGCGCGGCCTGGTGGTCGTCGGCCACCGCGCGCAGGGCGCGGCCGGTGGACGTCTTCTGGAAGAAGATGGCAAGCACCACGACCAGGCCCGCCGCCACCAGCGCGGCGATCAGGTCTTCCTGGCTCAGCAGCAGGCCGCCCTGGAAGGTGTTCTCCAGCACCATCAGCGGCTCCTTGGGCATGCCGACGTCGATCTTGTAGATGTCGTTGCCGAAGATCGTCTGGCCCATGCCGTCGAGGAAGTAGGCGATGCCCAGCGTGGCCATCAGCAGCGTGATGCCTTCCTGGTTCACCAGCTTGCTGAGCGCTAGCCGTTCGATGAGCCAGGCCACGACGATCATCACCGCCATGGCCGCGACGAAGGCCAGGATGTTCGCGAGGATCTGGCTCTGGAGGCCGAACCACTGCGGGAACCATTCGGCGAAGCGCGCCATCGCCAGCGCCGCGAACAGCACCATCGCGCCCTGCGCGAAGTTGAAGACGCCGGAGGCCTTGTAGATCAGCACGAAGCCGATGGCGATCAGGGAATAGAGCATGCCGACCATGAGGCCGCCAAACAGGGTTTCGAGGAAAAAGCCCATGCTCAATGCTCCACGCCGAGGTATGCCCGGATCACGTCTTCGTTGTTCCGGACTTCATCCGGCGTGCCGTCCCCGATCTTCTTGCCGTAGTCCAGCACCACCACGCGGTCGGAGATGTCCATCACCACGCCCATGTCGTGCTCGATCAGCACGATGGTCGCGCCGAACTCGTCGTTCACGTCGAGGATGAAGCGGCTCATGTCCTGCTTCTCCTCCACGTTCATGCCGGCCATGGGCTCGTCCAGCAGCAGCACCTGCGGCTCCATCGCGAGCGCGCGGCCCAGGTCCACGCGCTTCTGCAGGCCGTAGGGCAGGCGGCCCACGGGGGTCTTGCGGTGCGCCTGGATCTCGAGGAAGTCGATGATGTGCTCGACGAACTCGCGGTGCGCGAGCTCCTCGCGTTCGGCCGGGCCCCAGCGCAGCGCCTGCGCGAACAGGCCGCTCTTCATCTTGAGGTTGCGCCCCGTCATGATGTTGTCGAGCACGCTCATGCCCTTGAAGAGGGCCAGGTTCTGGAAGGTGCGCGCCACGCCCATCTCGGCCACCTGGCGCGAGTTCATGTGCTTGAAGGTCTTGCCGCGGAAGGTGATGGAGCCCTGCTGCGGCCAGTAGACGCCGTTGATGCAGTTCAGCATCGAGCTCTTGCCCGCGCCGTTCGGTCCGATGATGGCCCGCACCTCGTGCTCGCGCACGTTGAAGCTGATGTCCGTCAGCGCCTTCACGCCGCCGAAGCTCAGGGAGATGTTCTGCACGTCGAGGATGACGTCGCCATCCTTGCGGCCGCCTCGTGTCGTTGTTGCAAGCATGGATGCCTCGGTGAGGTTGTGCGCGTTCATGCGGCCGCCTTGATCAACGGAAATCGCTTCGCGTCGACGATCTTCAGCGTGGCGCTCACCGAGCCCGTGCGGCCGTCCTCGAACTTGACCTGGGTCTCGATGAACTGCTCGGCCTTGCCGCCGTATAGCGCGTCGACCAGCACCGCGTACTTGTCGGCGATGAAGCCGCGGCGCACCTTGCGCGTGCGGGTCAGTTCGTCGTCGTCGGGGTCGAGCTCCTTGTGCAACACCAGGAAGCGCGCGATCTGCGTCTCGCCCATGCCGTCTTCGGCGGCGAGGTCGGCATTCACCTTGGCGATGCACTCGGCCACCAGCGCTAGCACGTCGGGCTTGCCGGCCAGGTCGACGTAGCCGCCGTAGGCCAGGCCGCGGCGTTCGGCCCAGTTGCCCACCGCCTCGTAGTCGATGTTGATGGCGGCGCAGACCTCGTCGCGGCCGTTGCCGAAGCACACGGCTTCCTTGATCTGCGGGAAGAACTTGAGCTTGTTCTCGATGTAGTTGGGCGCGAAGATCGCGCCGCCCACGAGGCGGCCCACGTCCTTGGCGCGGTCGATGATGCGCAGGTGGCCCTCGCTGTCGAGCACGCCCGCGTCGCCGGTGTGGAAGTAGCCGTTCGCGTCCAGCACCTCGGCGGTGGCGTCGGGGCGCTTGTAGTACTCCTTGAGCACCGACACGCCGCGCACCAGCACCTCGCCGTCGTCCGCGATCTTCAGTTCGATGCCCGGCGCGGCCGTGCCCACGGTCTGCAGCTTGACCTTGCCGTCCTGCTGCAGGCACACGTAGGCGCAGGTCTCGGTCTGGCCGTAGAACTGCTTCAGGTTCACGCCGATGGAGCGGTAGAAGCGGAACAGGTCGGGTCCGATGGCCGCGCCCGCGGTGTAGGCCACGCGGATGCGGCTCATGCCCAGCACGTTGCGAAGCGGGCCGTAGATCAGCAGGTCGCCCAGGCGGTACATCAGGCGGTCGCGCAGGCTCACCGGCGCGCCGTTGAGGATGTCTGCGCCCACGCGCTGCGCCAGCGCCATGAACTTCGCATAGAGCCAGCGCTTGGGCGCGGCCGCGTCCTCCATGCGGATCGACACGGCGGTGAGCAGCCCCTCGAAGGTGCGCGGCGGGCCGAAGTAGTAGCTCGGGCCGATCTCGCGCATGTCGTTCATCACCGTCTCGCTCGACTCGGGGCAATTGAGCGTGAAGCCGCCCACCAGCCACTGCGCCACCGAGAACAGGTGGTCGCCCACCCACGCCATCGGCAGGTAGCTCATGATGTTGTCGCCGGGGCCGAGCCTGTCGGTCTCCACGCCGCCGCGGCCTGCCGCGATGAAGCTCGCATGCGTCTGGCACACGCCCTTGGGGCGGCCGGTGGTGCCGGAGGTGTAGAGGATCACGCCGACGTCGGTAGCTTCGCCGCTGGCCACCGCGCGGTCGTAGTGGCCCACGTTGGACTTGTCGAACTCGCGGCCCAGTGCGCGCAGTTGCTCGTAGCTCATGAGCCCGGGCTGGTCGTAGTGGCGCAGGCCCTTGGGGTCGTCGTAGATGATGTAGCGGATGCCCGGCTGCCCGCCCTGCTGCAGTTCGCGGCACTCGAGCAGCTTGTCGACCTGCTCCTGGTCCTCGACGATCACGAACTCGATGCCGGCGTCCTGCAGCATGAAGACCATCTCGCCGGCCACCGCGTCCTGGTACAGCGGCACGGGCACGCCGCGCAGGCTCTGCGCCGCGACCACCGACATGTACAGGTGCGGCCGGTTGGCGCCGACGATCGCGAGGTTCTCGAAGGGCCTGAAGCCCAGGCTCGCGAGGCCGCAGGCGATCTCGCGCACTTCCTGCGCCACGGCGCTCCAGCTCCAGGTTTGCCAGATGCCGAGGTCCTTCTCGCGCATGGCGGGGGCTTCGGGCCGGGCCTCGGCGTGCGCGAGCAGCAGACGGGGAAAGGTGGGGGCGGTTGTTTGCACAGTGGGCGGATCGTAGGACTCACTTTGACGCCCGGTTGTCGTTCCAACGACAATCCTAGGGACACTACTCCCCGGAGTTTCCCGATGCCTCACGGCCATCCCACCCACAGCGCGCTCGGCGGTTCGACCATCAGGGACCGGGTGCGTCCCGCCGATGCCGCGGAGCTCGAAGGCATTCCATGGCTGTCGAAGCTCACGCCCGCCGAGCGCCGCCGCGCCGAGGCCGCGCTGGTGGTCGGCGAGGCCGAGCCCGGCGACCTGGTGTGCCGCGTCGGGCGCTCGCCCACCTACTGGTTCGGCGTGGTCGAGGGCCTCTTGAAGATGAGCAACGACAACGCCGACGGCGGCTCCGTCACCTATACCGGCGTGCCGCCCGGCGGCTGGTTCGGCGAAGGCACGGTGATGAAGCGCGAGCCCTACCGCTACAACATCCAGGCGCTGCGGCGCAGCCTGATCGCCGGCTTGCCGATCGAGAGCTTCCACTGGCTGCTCGATCACTCCATCGGCTTCAACCGCTTCGTGATGAACCAGCTCAACGAACGGCTGGGCCAGTTCATCGCGGCACTCGAGATCGACCGGCTCAACAACCCCGACGCGCGCGTGGCGCGCAACCTGGTGTCGCTCTTCAACCCGGTGCTGTACCCGGGCGTGGGCGAAGTCCTGCGGATCACGCAGCAGGAGCTGGCCTACCTGGTCGGCCTCTCGCGCCAGCGCGTGAACGAGGCGCTCAACGGCCTGTCGGCGCAGGGACTGATCCGCGTGGAATACGGAGGCTTGCGCGTGCTCGACCTGCCGGGCCTGCGCGCGACCGCGATGTCGAACAACAAGAAGAACGCTATGGCGGAAAAGGAAAGAACATGACTCTCAAGGACCAGCTCCTGGTGGTGCCCGCGAACGCGGAGGCCGCCTTCGTCCCGCCGCAGCCTGAAGTTCCTGCGAAGGCGGAAGACACCGGCCCGACGCTAGAGGAAGCCATCGCGCGCAACGAGGCGCTCACCGAGAAGATAGAGGCGCTGGACGCCGTGCTCGCCAAGCCGCTCAGCGAGATCCTCGCCGACCGCGAGAAGGCCGAGGAAGCCGCGCTCGCGTGGGACCGCTTCGGCGCGATGTGGATGCTCTCGCAGCGCGCGATGCGCCGCGTGGCGCTCGATCTCGCAGCGCAGCTCGGCGTGAGCGAGGAGGAGGTGGTGGCGCGCGCCATGGCCAATGCCAACGCGGTGCTCAACGGCGCGGACGAGGTCGACCTGGGCGGCACCATCGCGCCGGCGCAGATGCAGCACATTGCGCGGCATCGCAACTTCCTGAGGAAGCAGTTCAAGTAGGGACAAGCGATTCGCTTTAACCTTCCGGCCTTCGTTCCATCAACAAAGACTTTTCCAGATGTCCACCTCCCACCTCACCCTCATCACCGGCGCCTCGCGCGGCCTGGGCCAGGCCATGGCCGAGCAGCTGCTGCAGGCCGGCCATACGGTGATCGGCATTTCGCGCAAGCAGTCGCCCGCGCTGGCCGAAGCGGCCAAGGCCGCCGGCGCCGAGATCACGCAATGGGAGCAGGACCTGTCCGACCCCGTCGCCGCCGCCGAGCGCCTCTCTGCCTGGCTCAAGACTGTCGACGCGCAGCGCTTCGACAGCGTCACGCTCATCAACAACGCCGGCACGGTCGGCAACCCGGCGCCGCTGTCGCGCGCGGTGGGGTCCGAGCTGTCGCAGGCGCTGCGCATCGGCCTGGAAGCGCCGATGCTGCTGACGGCGGCGTTCCTGGGCGCCACGCGCGAATGGCGCGGTGCGCGCAAGGTGCTGAACATCTCCTCGGGCCTGGGCCGCAACGCCATGGGCAGCCAGGCGCCGTACTGCGCTGTCAAGGCCGGCATGGACCACTTCTCGCGCGCCGTGGCGCTGGAAGAGGCCAATGCGCCGAACGGCGCGCGCATCGTCTCGCTGGCGCCGGGCGTGATCGACACCGACATGCAGGTTCAACTGCGCGGTGCGTCGGCCGAGAAGTTTCCGGACCGCACGCGCTTCGAGAAGATGAAGAACGAAGGCATGCTCGACAGCCCCGCCACCGCGGCCGCCAAGGTGCTGAAGTACCTGGCGCGCGCGGACTTCGGCGCGAAGCCGGTGGCCGACGTGCGCGACCCGGACTGACCGGAAGGCGAGCGACCTCATGGCAACCGCCCAGGCCATCGATACCGGCGAGTACAAGCTCTTTCCCTCGCCGCGCAACGTGCACCGCATCGTGTTCGAACACCAGGTGTTCGTGCCGCATCCCTATGCGCTGATCGTGATGAACGAGTTCGGCTTCAAGGGGCGCTACAGCCTGTTCTCGGCCTGCCGCATGAAGGACGGGAAGATGGGGCAGGTGGTGACGTTCGAGGATGACGCGGACGTGGCCATCTTCAACAGCAAGTTCGTGCCGGACTGAGTCCTCCGGGGCTTTGTTCCCTCTCCCCTTGGGGAGAGGGAGTGCAGCCATCGGGGCGCGGCACATGCTCAAGACGCTGCTTGCTACTGCATCGCAAACCTGTCCCGCTGCGCCTGCGCGCATTCCCCCATCACGCCCAGCGCACGCTCCACCGTCGGCGTGCCCATCACGAACGGGTTCGCGGCGCCCGCGGGCTGCTGGCGCAGCGCGGCCATCTTGGCCTGCGAGCTGTCGACGTTCGAGTGGTTCGACAGCATCACGTCGATGTTCTGCGCCTTCACGATCGAATCCATGCGCTTGGTGGACGCGATGTAGTTGTCCAGCCGCGGCACGTCCTTGCCGAAGTTGAAGCCCGTGCCGCCCCAGAGCATGGCGCGATGCTTCCTTCCGTTCTCGCTCACGTCGAACACCGGCGACAGCGTGCCCATGGTGTGGCCCGGCGTGAGGTAGAGGGTGACGGTGGTGTCGCCCAGCGTGACGCGGTCGCCGTCCTTCACCGAAATGTCGCGCTTGGGCGGCGCGCCCCAGATCGGCGTGGCGAATTCGAGCTTGGTCTCGGTCATCGTCCAGTCGGCATCGCTCATCACCACGCGCGCGCGGTATTTCTGCGCGAGGTAGGGCGCGCCGCCGTAGTGGTCGCCGTGGCCGTGCGTGACGATCACGTACTTGATCTGCGCCGGGTCGAGGCCCAGCTTTCGCATGCCGCCTTCGATGAGCGCGGCCGCTTCCACCTGGTTGTTGAGCGCATCGATGAGGATGATGCCGTCCGAGGTCTTGATGGCCCAGGCGCTGACCCAGTCGGCGCCCACGAAGTAGAGGTTGTCGAAGGCCCTGGCCGGCGGCGGTGCGGGCTTGTTGATGAGCAGGGGCAGGCCCTTGTCGAGCTCTTCCTGCGGCGGGCGTGTGGCCGGAGCGGGCTTGCACAGCGACAGCAGCGGCCCGAGGTTGGTGCCCGCGGCCTTGGTGGCTGCGGCGACGTGCGCGGCGACGGTGGCGTCTGAAGGCTTCTGCGCGGCAGGTGGTGTTTGCGCGCAGCCCTGGAAGAGGACGACGGCCGCCGCGAGGGCAGCCGTCTTCAATGGAAGCGAAGGAACCATCGGTGTCTCCATGCCGTCGTTGCGGCCTGTTCTGGAGACACCATTCTGCGACGCGAAGTCTTATTCGATTGTCGCGCCCGAGGCTTGCACGATGCCCTTCCACTTCTCGTAGTCGGTCTTCAGCAGCGCGCCGAACTGTTCGGGCGTCATGCTCTGCGGCTCCGCGCCCTGGGCGATGATGGCCGCCTTCATCTCGGGCGTGGCCAGCAGCTTGTTGACTTCGGCATTCAGCGTGGCCACCACGTCCTTCGGCGTGCCGGCGGGCACGAAGAGGCCGTACCAGGTGCTCACATCGAAGTCCTTGTAGCCGAGTTCGGCCACGGTGGGCGTCTCGGGCAGCGAGGTGCTTCGCTTGGCCGAGGTGACGGCCAGCGGGCGCAGCTTGCCGGCCTTGATCTGCGCCATGGCCGAGGGCACCGACGACACCATCAGATCGACGTTGCCCGCGAGCACGTCCATCATGGCCGCGTTGGAGCCCTTGTAGGGCACGTGGCGCATCTTGATCTTGGCGGCGCCGTTGAAGATCTCGCCGGCCAGGTGGATGGTGGTGCCGTTGCCGGGCGAGCCGTAGGTGACGGTGTCGGGCGCGGCACGCGCGGCCTTCACCACGTCGTCGAGCGTCTTGAACTTGGAGTTGGCCTGCGTGACGATCACCACCGGCGTGTAGGCCACGTGGGCCACGGCCGTGAGGTCCTTCACCGGGTTGTAGCTCAGGTTCTTGTAGAGCCAGGGCGCGACGACCATGTTGTCCTTCTGGCCCATCACGATGTCGTAGCCCGTGGGCGTCGCGCGCGCGGCCTCGGCGATGCCGATGGTGCCGCCTGCGCCCGCGCGGTTGTCGGGTACCACGGTCCAGTGTTTGGCCTCGGTGAGCTTCTGGGCCACCAGGCGCGCGAGGATGTCGGTGCCGCCACCGGGCGGGAAGGGCACGACCATGCGGATGGGCTTGGCGGGATAGGCGGTGGACTGTGCGTGCGCCGCAATGCCGGCGAACGCCATGGGGATTGCCAGCGCGATGGCCAGCGGGCGGATGAGTTTTCGGATCATGGGTTCTCTTTGTCTCTGGACTGATCGCTGATCGGGTTGCTGCCTGAAGGCTTCGCTTCGCCTCACTGCACCAGCGGTGCAGTGTGCCGCAACCGGCCAGGCCGGGATTTCGCGGTTCGCGATGGCCGTCTTCTCCAGATGTGGCAGCTCGGGACGGTTTGGCACGCCTGCAGTGCGCCAGATGTGCGCATGAAGCGCGCCGGAAGAGGCCCATTCTTCCTTTTGTGCTGCCGTTCGCACCACGACTGTGCCGCCAGCCCGATCTCGGCTGGCATGAAACTTGTGTGCGTTTTGTGCAAGTAACTTGCATGAATGCAAGTGGCTTGCTGATCCCGTTCACACCTGTTTCAATCCACACCCGAGGGCCTGGTCATGTTGTTACATCGCGCAATCGCTGGCGTTCTTTCCCTGTTCCTGCTTGGTGCGGCGCACAGCGCCGACATGCTGGAAACGGTGAAGAGCAAGAAGGAAATCGTCGTCGGCACCGAGGCGCAGTTCGCGCCCTTCGAGTTCCTGCAGGACGGCAAGATCGTGGGCTACGGCCCCGACCTGATGCGCCTGATCCTGGCGGACCTGCCCGAGGTCCGGGTCAAGCAGCTCGACGTGCCGTTCCAGGGCATCCTGCCCGGCCTGGCGACCAAGCGCTTCGACTTCGTCGTGACCTCGGTGACGCTCACGAAGGAGCGCGCCGACAAGTTCGCCTTCACCGTGCCGATCGCCGACGCCACGACGGCGCTGGTCAAGCGCAAGGAGGACAGCGCCCTCGCCGACCCCGCAGGCATCGCCGGCAAGACGGTCGGTTCGCAGGCGGGCTCGGCCCAGCTGAAAGCGCTGCAGGACTACGCGAAGAAGCTGCAGGCCGAAGGCAAGCCAGCAGTCACCATCCGCGAATACGTGAGCTTCGACGAAGCCTATGCCGACCTGGCCGCCGGCCGGCTCGCGGCGGTGGCGCAGTCGCTCTCCAACCTGGCGACGCTGGTCAAGACGCGCGGCGACATCTACGCGGTGATGCCGGCGCCCATCGGCCCCAAGACCTACTTCGGCTGGGTCGGCCGCAAGGACGCGGAGAGCGCGCCGCTGGTCAAGTTCTTCAGCGACGGCATCGCACGCGCCCAGAAGAGCGGCAAGCTCAAGGAGCTGCAGATGAAGTGGTTCGGCTTCACGATGGACGTGCCCACCGACGCGGTGCCGGCACCGCAGATGTGAGCGGGCCCGCAAGACACGACGCTTCCTGAGCACCACGCACCGTCCGATGAACGCGGCAATCCTTCTCGAGCGCCTGGCGGCCTACCTGCCGGTACTGCTGCAAGGCCTCGCCACCACGCTGAGCGTGGCGGTGGCGGCCATCCTGCTGGGTTTTGCCTGGGGTGCGGTGCTGCTGGGCCTGTCGCTGCGGCGCGGCGGCCGGGGCGTGCTGCCCGCCGCGGTGCGCACCTACCTGAGCTTCTTCCGCGGCACGCCGCTGCTGGTGCAGCTGCTCATGCTCTTCTACCTGCCCAGTGCCTACGGCGTCGATCTGCCGCCGCTGCTGGTGGCCATCGTCGCGCTGGGCCTGAACTCCGCCGCGTTCCAGTGCGAGATCCTGCGCGCCGGGCTGGTGGCGGTGCCGGCGGGGCAGATCGAAGCGGCCGCCTCGTTCGGCATGCCGCCCGCGCGCATCTTCCGCCACGTGCAGCTGCCGCAGCTTGCGCGGGCCGTGTGGCCAGCCGTGGTGTCCGAAGCCGTCGACGTCGTGAAGAGCTCGGCCATCATCTCGGTGATCGCGGTGGCCGACCTCGGGCGCAGCGGACGGCAGATCGTGGCGGCCAATTTCAGGCCGCTGGAGGTGTACGTCTGCGTGGGCCTGTGCTATCTGCTGATGACCGGTGCGGTGCTGTGGCTCGGCCACTGGCTGCGCACCCGGATGGAGCGGCCATGATCGACGCCGCGCTCCTGGGCCAGTTGCTGCCCGAGTTCAGCTCGGCCGCGCTGCGTACCGTGCTGCTCACGCTGGTGGGACTGGCGGGCGGGCTGGTCGTGGGCTTCGGTTTTCACGCGCTGCGCGAAACCGGCTGGCGCGCGGCGCGCTGGCTCTATGTTGCCTACACCGGGGTGTGGCGCGGCGTGCCGTTCCTGATCCACCTTTTCATCGTGTACTTCGGCCTGCCGAGCGCGGGCCTCTCGCTCGATCCGTTCGCCGCCGCGGGCCTCACGCTCGCCGTGTACGGCGGCGCGTACTTCGCGGAGATCTTTCGCGCCTGCTGGCAGAGCATTCCGCGCGGCCAGATCGAGGCGGCCCGGTGCATGGGCCTGTCCTCCCGCCAGATCTTCGCCACCATCGAATGCCCGCAGGCGCTGCGCGCCAGTCTGCCCCTGATCGCGAGCCAGACCATCCTGCTGATGAAGGAGTCCGCGCTGGCCTCGGTCATCACCTATCCCGAACTGACGATGACCGCCGGCAAGGTCGTGTCGGAGCAGTTCGTCTACGTCGAGCCCTACCTGCTGCTCGCGCTGAGCTACTGGGGCCTGTCGCTGCTCGTCAACCGCGCGGCCGGCACGCTGCGCGCGTGGTCGGCCCTTCGAGAAACACCCCGCCCATGAATGCTTCCGTGACCGTTCCCATCGTCTCCATGCGTGGCGTCGGCAAATCGTTCGGTACGCAGTGCGTGCTGTCCGGCATCGACCTGGACATCCGCAAGGGCGAAGTCGTGTCGCTGATCGGTCCTTCGGGCTCGGGCAAGACCACGCTGCTGCGCTGCACGAATTTTCTCGAGGCCTACGACGAGGGCGAGGTCCGCATCCGCGGCGCTCTGCTCGGCTACCGCCGCAATGCCGCGGGGGCACTGGTCCGCGAGAGCGAGCGCGTGATCGCCGAGGTGCGGGCGCCCGTCGCCATGGTGTTCCAGCAGTTCAACCTGTGGCCGCACATGACGGTGCTGGCCAACGTGATGGCGCCGCTCACGCTGGCCAAGGGGCTGCGCGAAGACCAGGCCCGCTGCGTTGCCGGGGAGGCACTGGAGCGCGTGGGCATGTCGGCCAAGGCCGACGCGCGTCCGCCCCAGCTCAGCGGCGGGCAGCAGCAGCGCGTGGGCATCGCCCGGGCGCTCGCGGTCGGCCCCGAGGTGATGCTGCTCGACGAGCCGACCTCCGCGCTCGACCCGGAGCTCGTCGACGAGGTGCTGGAGGTGATCAAGTCGCTCTCGCGCGGCGGCATGACCATGATCATGGTCACGCACGAGATGAGCTTCGCGGCCGAGGTGTCGGACCGGATCGTGTTCATGGAGAAGAGCCGCATCGTGACGATCGGCACGCCGCGCGAGGTGATCCACCAGCCGGAACATCCGCGCGTCCGGGCGTTCCTGCAGCCGTGGATTCGCCGCAGCTTGGGCAATGCCGCGGCAGGAGCGGCCGCATGAACCTGCTCGACGAAGTGGGGGATGCGGCCGTGGCCCACAAGGTGGCGCACGCGGTCGACGCCGCGCGCCTCGAGGCGCGGCTGCGCGGACTGGCGGCGCATGGCGCCGTCGGTACGGGCACCGGCGGCGGTGTGGCCCGGCAGGCGCTGAGTGCGCACGAACTGGCCGCGCGGCGATGGCTGGTGCAGCCGTTCGCGCAGCGGCCCGGCTACCGCATCGGCATCGATGCCGCTGCCAACGTGTTCGTGCGGCGCGACGGACAGGAATCGAAGCTGTCGCCGGTCATGACCGGCAGCCACATCGACACCCAGCCCCTGGGCGGCTGGCTCGACGGCGCCTTCGGCGTCGCGGCGGGCCTGGAGGTGTTCGATGCGCTGGACCGCCTCGGCCTGCGCACCCGCAGGCCGATCGACGTGGCGATGTGGACCAACGAGGAAGGCTCGCGCTTCGCACCCGGGCTGATGGGCTCCGTCGCTTTCACGTCGCCGCAACGTCTGGATGCGTTCCTCGGCGTGCGCGATGGCGAAGGCCTGTGCTTCGAGGCAGCGCGCGATGCCGCCGTGGACGACCTGCGCGGCGAGGCGCAGCGCCTCGGCTGGGCCTGGATGGACGACACCCCGCTGGCGCGCGCGGTGCACTGCTACGTCGAAGCGCACATCGAGCAGGGCCCGGTGCTGGAGGCTGAGGGCCTGCAGGTCGGCTGCGTGACGGCGATCCAGGGCGTGCGGTGGTTCCGCATCACCGTGGCGGGGCGCAGCGCGCACGCGGGCACCACGCCGCCGGCCTCGCGCGACGACGCCCAGGCCAAGGCCGTGCGCATGGCGCACGCGCTGCTCGAACATGCGTCGCTGTGCGGCGACGACCGGCTGCGCCTGACCATCGGGCGGTGGGAGTGCAGCCCCGGGTCGATCAACACGATCGCCGATCGCGTCGTCTTCACCGTCGATGCCCGGCATCCCGAGGCTGCCGCGCTCGACGCGGTGCGCCTGCTCATCGATACGGCGCTGCCGGCCGGAGGCCAGGTCGAGGTGCTGCAGGACAAACCCACGGTGCGCTTCGACGCCGCGCTCGCAAGCCTCGCACGCGAGGCCTGCATCGCCCTGGAGTTGAGCCATCGCGAGATGCTCTCGGGCGCATTCCACGACGCCATGCCGCTGGCCGGCTTCTGTCCCACCGCGATGCTGTTCGCGCCCAGCCGCGCCGGCGTGAGCCACCACCCCGACGAAGACACCCCCATCGATGACCTCGCAGCCTGCACGCGCGCCCTGGCCTGGTGCCTCGCGCGGCTGGCCGGGCCGCTCGTTTCCTCCACCCCTCCCGAACCTTCAAAGGACTAGCCAGAACCATGGACGACCAAGCCCTCTCCCATTCCCATGCGCACACCCACGTCGCCGACAACGGCGAACCCGTCGGTGCCAACAACACGCTGCGCGAGCCCGTGTCGGCCGACGGCACGCCGGAGCTCGGCAAGCGCTACGAGGTTCCCGCGCGCAACGGCCGTGCCGTGCGGCTCGCCAAGGGCCAGGTGATCCGCGTCATCAACACGCATGGCAGCCAGGTGTGCGACTTCTGGGCCTTCAAGGCCGACGACCTGAGCGAATTCATGTCGATGGAGCACGCGCGCGCCGTCATCGACCGCATCATTCCCAAGGCCGGCGATCCACTGGCCACCAACCGCCGCCGGCCCATCATGACGCTGGTGGCCGACACCTCGCCCGGCGTGCACGACACGCTCATGGCCGCCTGCGACGCCTACCGCTACCAGAACCTCGGCGTGACTGAGTACCACGACAACTGCGCCGACAACATGCGCATGGCGCTCAAGGCCATCGGCCTGCGCGCACGCGAGGTGCCGCAGCCGCTCAATCTGTGGATGAACATTCCGGTGGGCCCGACCGGCGGCGTAGACTGGCTGCCGCCCGTCTCCAAGGCCGGCGACCATGTGGATCTGCGCGCCGAGATGGACTGCGTGGTGGTCATGTCGGCCTGCCCGCAGGATATTGTCCCGATCAACGACAACCGCCCGGTCGAAGTGCATTTCACCGTGCTGGCCACTGCCTGACCTTCCCGGCCCGCCGCCGGCTTACCGACGATTCGACATGCGCACTTCCAAGAAGACGAACTCCACGCCCGCCGCCTCTTCCCCCTCACCGGATGGCGCGGACGCGGACCTGGCGCTGTCGGCGCTGGGGCCGCGGCTCAAGCATGCGCGCATGGTGCGAAGTCTGACGCTGAAGGCGCTCGCGGATGCGGCCGGCTGCTCCGAAAGCCTGCTGTCGCGCGTGGAGCGTGGCCAGGTCATGCCGTCGCTGGCCAATCTGCACCGCCTGGCGCGCGCGCTGGACACCAACGTCGCCGAGCTCACGGCTTCCTTCGCGCCACCCACGTCGCCGGTGACCCGGGCATCCGAACGCCCGGTGATCGAGTTCACCGGCCTGCGAGGCAAGAAGCGCGGCGTGAAGCTCGAACGGGTGATCGTGCCGATTCGCGGCCAGCTGCTGCAGGCTGACATCCACGTGCTCGAGCCCAAGGCCGAGAGCCTGGAGCAGATCGCACACGCCGGCGAGGAAATGGGCTACGTGATCGAGGGCGAGTTCGAGCTGCGCCTGCGCGACGAGGTCTACCTGCTGTCGGCCGGCGACTCGTTCTATTTTTCGAGCGACGTGCCGCACAGCTACCGCAATCCCGGCAAGACCCAGACCCGGGTGCTGTGGACCAATACCCCCGCCACGTTCTGAAGCTGCTTTCTCCATGCACACAGACACCGCCATGCAGACGCTGCCGCGCTACAGCGGCATCCCGACCTTCATGCGCGTGCCCTTCGCACAGCGCCTCGAAGACTTCGACATCGCCCTGGCCGGCGTGCCGTTCGACGGCGGAGTGACGGCGCGCCCCGGCGCACGCTACGGCCCGCGCGAGATTCGAAACATGTCGTCGATGACGCGCGCCATCCACCACGTGAGCGGCTTCAACCCCTTCGAGGCGTGCCGCGTGGCCGACGTGGGCGACGTGCCTTTCACCGACGTGTACCACCTGGAGCGTTCGCACGAGGACATCCGCCGCTTCTTCGAGCCGCTGTTCGCCGCCGGCAAGACGGTGCTGGCCGCGGGCGGCGACCACTCGATCACCTTTCCCGTGTTCCAGGCGATGGCGCCTCGCCAGCCGCTGGGCATGGTGCACATCGACGCGCACACCGACACCTGGGACGACTTCCTCGGCTCCAAGTTCAGCCATGGCTCGCCGTTTCGCCGCGCGGTCGAGGCCGGGCTGCTCGACCCGAAGCGCACTATCCAGATCGGCATCCGCGGCGCGCAGAACTCCGACGAAGGCTGGCGCTATTCGCTGGACAGCGGCATGCGCGTGGTCTTCATCGAGGAGTTCGAGGCCAGGGGCGTCGAGGCGATCGTGCAGGAGGCTCGGCGCATCGTCGGCAACGGCCCCACCTACCTGTCGCTGGATGTCGATGGCCTGGACCCGGTATTCGCGCCGGGCACCGGCACGCCCGAGATCGGTGGCATGACCACGCGCGAAACGCTGGGCCTGCTGCGCGGCCTCGACGGCCTGGATTTCGTCGGCGCAGACGTGGTCGAGGTGTCGCCGCCCTACGACCCGTCGGGCAACACCGCGCTGCTGGGCGCCACGCTGATGTACGAAATCCTGTGCCTGCTGGCGCGCAACGTGGCCTCGAAGCGCTGAAACCTTTTGTCGGGAACCTGACTTGACAGGGTCTCGGCGAGCACTGAATACTGCACCGGATGGTTGAGTATTTTTGGCTCGCCTGGCGCCGCTCGATGGTCCGCCGGGCCCTACAGGAGACTCGCATGCTCGGAAACATCAACGCGGTGGCCAATCTGGCGGTGAAAGACCTTGCCGTGGCCCGCCGCTTCTATGAGGACACGCTGGGCCTGTCGCAGGTCGATGCGGAAGGCGACGAAGTCATCGTCTATCGCAGCGGCAATACGCGCATCAACGTGTACCGCTCGCAGTTCGCGGGCACCAACCAGGCGACGGCCGTGACATGGTCGGTCGGCGGCGACATCGAGCGCATCGTGGATGCGCTGAAGTCGCGGGGCGTGCGCTTCGAGCACTACGACATGCCTCATGCGAAGCTGGTGGGCGACCTCCACGTCATGGGCGACATGAAGGTCGCGTGGTTCAAGGACCCGGACGGGAACATCCTGAACCTGATCAACGACTGATCGAGAGATCGATCAGCCGAAGTTCTTGGCAGCGAAGTCCCAGTTGACCAGCTTGGCCAGGAAGGTCTCGACGAACTTCGGGCGCAGGTTGCGGTAGTCGATGTAGTAGGCGTGCTCCCAGACGTCCACCGTCAGCAGGGCGGTGTCTGCAGTCGTCAGCGGCGTGCCGGCTGCGCCCGTGTTCACGATGTCCACCGTGCCGTCGGGCTTCTTCACCAGCCAGGTCCAGCCCGAGCCGAAGTTGCCCACGGCCGACTTCACGAAGGCTTCCTTGAAGGCGTCGTAACTGCCCCACTTCGCTTCGATGGCCTTGGCCAGCGCGCCGGTGGGAGCGCCGCCGCCTTGCGGCTTCATGCAGTTCCAGAAGAAGGTGTGGTTCCAGATCTGCGCGGCGTTGTTGTAGATGCCGCCGCTGGACTTCTTGACGATCTCTTCGAGCGTCAGCGATTCGAACTCGGTGCCCTTTTGCAGGTTGTTGAGGTTCACCACGTAGGCGTTGTGGTGCTTGCCGTAGTGGTACTCGAGGGTTTCCTTCGAATACTCGGGTGCCAGTGCGTCGAGCGCGTAGGGCAGGGGTGGGAGCTTGTGTTCCATCGTGATTTCCTCGTGGTGGTTGAAAAAAGAAAAGGGGCTCAGGCGTTCGCCTTGGCCCTGGGTTCGACCCGGTACGCGCAGCGCCGCGCGCCTGCCAGCACGTGCTCGACGCGGCTGACGTCCACGTCGGGGCCCAGCACTTCGTCGAACAGCTGCAGCTCGCTGCGGCAGAAGCCGGTGCAGGCCTGCGCGGCGGTGCAGATGGGGCAATGGTTCTCGATGAAGAGAAAGCCATCGCCTTCCTCATCGGGCCGGAACTCGGCCATGTAGCCCTCGCGGCTGCGGATCTCGGCCAGCCGCTCCAGCCGTGTCTTCAGGCTGCGCGCGCCGCGCATCGCCTCGGTGTAGTTGGCACGCATCGTCGCCTCGCGCGCCCCGATGAGCTGGTCCATGCCCTTCTGCCCGAACACGCTGATGACGGCGCTGATCATCTGCACCGTCATCTCGGCGTGCGTGTCGGGAAAGCGCTTGTGGCCCTCTCCGGTTAGCCGCCAGATCTGCGTGGGCCGGCCCCGGCCGCTGGAGCGGCTTTCCGAATCGACCAGCCCCTCGGCCTCCAGCTTGGCCATCTGCTGGCGCACCGCCTCCACCGTGACGTTGAGCACCTTGGCGATGTCGGGAATGCCGAGCGCCCCACGCGTCTTGAGCGTCGAGAGGATGCGGTCTGCCGGCTGGTGCGGCATCCAGGCGGGCCTGGCGGCATCCGGGGGCGGGCCTTTGGATTGCTTGTTCATCGCAGGTTCATTATTAATCAAGCAAAGTGCTTTGATTATTTGACGACGGAGACCGACTGTCGATGGGGCTGGGCAATGGCCCTCGCAGGCAGGGGCTATTTGCGCAGGGCATCCGCGTTTTTACGCTTTCTTTACGCCCACCCCCTCACTCTTTCCCCCGTTTTGACGCCCGTCTGCCGAGACTGACTCCCATCTTTTCTCGTATGCAGGAGTGATGCATGGACATCGTCTGGATGGGCGCCTTGCTGGCGCTGTGGGCCGTGGTGGGGGCCATGGTGGTCGGGCTGGACAGGCTCGATGCGCCGAAGAACCCGTCGAGCAAGGCGTCGAATGCCGCCGATGGAGCCGCGTCGTGATCAGCCTCGAAGTTCTCTATGGCTTCGGCGCGCTGATCGCCGTGGTTCTTTTCGCGTACCTGGTGTTCGCGCTGATCTGCGCGGAGGAATTCTGAAATGACCTCCTCCGCCTGGGGCCTGCTGGCCCTTTTCCTGGTGCTGCTGGGCCTGCTCGCATGGCCGGTGGGCAAGTTCCTCGCCGCGCTGTGCAACGAGCGCGTGCCGCGCTGGATGCAGCGCGTCGAGGCGCCGCTCTACAGGCTCTCGGGCACAAGGCCCGAGCAGTCGATGCACTGGCTGCGCTATGCCTTCGCGCTGCTGGCCTTCAATGCCATCGGCGCGATCTTCGTCTATGCACTGCAACGCCTGCAGGCCTGGCTGCCGCTCAACCCCGCGGGCATGGCGGCCGTGTCGCCCGACTCGGCCTTCAACACCGCGGTGAGCTTCGTCTCCAACACCAACTGGCAGGGCTATGCGGGCGAGTCGACCATGAGCTATCTCACGCAGATGCTGGGTCTCACGGTGCAGAACTTCTTCTCCGCCGCCACCGGCATCGCGGTGGCCTTCGCGCTGGTGCGGGGCTTCGCCCGGCGCGGCGACGGCAAGGGGCTGGTGGGCAACTTCTGGGCCGACATCACGCGCCTCACGCTGTGGGTGCTGGTGCCGATCTCCTTCGTGCTGGCCGTGGTCTTCGCGGGCCAGGGCGTGATCCAGAACTTCGACGCCTACAAGGAGGCGAGCACGCTCGAGACTACCTCCTTCCAGCAACCGAAGAACGGCGCCGACGGCCAGCCGCTGAAGGATGAAAAGGGCCAGCCGGTGATGGAAGACGCCACCACCAAGACGCAGACGCTCGCCATGGGCCCGGTCGCCTCGCAGGAGGCCATCAAGATGCTCGGCACCAACGGCGGCGGTTTCTTCAACGCCAACTCGGCGCATCCGTACGAGAACCCGACGGCGCTGGTGAATTTGCTGCAGATGATCGCGATCTTCCTGATCCCGGCCGCGCTGTGCTTCACCTTCGGCCACGTGGTGGGCGACATGCGCCAGGGCTGGGCGGTGCTCGCGGCGATGACGGTGATGTTCGTCGTCGCGGTCATCGTCATCACGCCCGCCGAGCAGGCCGGCAATCCGCTGCTGACCCCGCTGGGCGTCGACCAGATGCACGGCGCGCTGCAGGCCGGCGGCAACATGGAGGGCAAGGAGGTGCGCTTCGGCATCGACGCCTCCTCGCTCTTCGCCGCCATCACCACGGCCGCCTCGTGCGGCGCGGTCAACGGCATGCACGACTCGCTCACCCCGATCGGCGGCATGGTGCCGCTGGTGCTGATGCAGCTCGGCGAAGTGGTGTTCGGCGGCGTTGGCTCGGGCCTGTACGGCATGCTGATCTTCGCGATGCTCGCGGTGTTCATCGCCGGACTGATGATCGGCCGCACGCCCGAGTACCTCGGCAAGAAGATCGAGGTGCGCGAGATGAAGCTGATCTCCATCGCCATCCTGGTCACGCCGATCCTGGTGCTGGCCGGCACCGCGGTGGCGGTGATCGCGGACGCCGGCAAGGCCGGCATCGCCAACCCCGGCGCGCACGGCTTCTCCGAGATTCTGTACGCGCTGACCTCGGCCGCCAACAACAACGGCAGCGCCTTCGCGGGCCTGTCGGCCAACACGCCCTTCTACAACGGCCTGCTCGCGCTCGCCATGTGGCTCGGCCGCTTCGCGATGATCGTGCCGGTGCTGGCCGTGGCCGGCGCGCTGGCCGCCAAGAAGCGCCTGCCCGTCACCAGCGGCACGCTGCCCACGCACGGCCCGCTGTTCGTCTCGTTGCTGATCGGCACGGTGCTGCTGGTCGGCCTGCTCAACTATGTGCCGGCGCTGGCCCTGGGGCCCATCGTCGAACACCTCGTGCTCTGGAAATAAGAAGGAGCGCACCATGACCGTCAATACAAAAACCTCCCTCTCGCTCTTCGATGCGGCGCTGGTCAGGCCCGCGCTCTGGGCCGCCTTCGCCAAGCTCAACCCGCGCACCCAGTGGCGCAACCCGGTGATGTTCATCGTCTACATCGGGAGCATCCTCACGACGGTGCTCTGGGTGCATGCGCTGAGCTTCCCGGGCGACACCGGCATGAAGCCCGCCTTCGTGCTGGCCGTGACCATCTGGCTGTGGTTCACCGTGCTCTTCGCCAATTTCGCCGAGGCGCTCGCCGAAGGCCGCAGCAAGGCGCAGGCCGCCTCGCTGCGCGGCCTGCGCAAGGACACCTGGGCCAAGAAGCTGCAGGAGCCGCATCACGGTGCCCAGTGGCTGCCGGAGCAGGCACCGAACCTGCGCAAGGGCGACGTGGTGCTTGTGGAAACCGGCGACGTGATCCCGCTCGACGGCGAGGTGATCGAAGGCGTGGCCTCGGTCGACGAGAGCGCCATCACCGGCGAATCGGCGCCCGTGGTGCGCGAATCGGGCGGCGACTTCTCGGCCGTGACCGGCGGCACCCGCGTGCTGTCCGACTGGCTCGTGGTGCGCATCTCGGTGAACCCGGGCGAATCGTTCCTCGACCGCATGATCGGCATGGTCGAGGCGGCCAAGCGCCAGAAGACGCCCAACGAGATCGCGCTGACCATCCTGCTGGTGGCGCTGACCATCGTGTTCCTGGTGGTCACGGTCACGCTGCTGCCGTTCTCCATCTTCAGCGTGGAGGCCGCGGGTGCGGGCACGGTGGTGTCGCTCACCGCGCTGGTCGCGCTGCTGGTGTGCCTGATTCCGACCACCATCGGCGGCCTGCTGTCGGCCGTGGGCGTGGCCGGCATGAGCCGCATGATGCAGGCCAACGTGATCGCCACCTCGGGCCGCGCGGTCGAAGCCGCCGGCGACGTCGACGTGCTGCTGCTCGACAAGACCGGCACCATCACGCACGGCAACCGCCAGGCCAGCGCCTTCCTGCCCGCGCCGGGCGTGACCAAGGCGCGCCTCGCACGCGCCGCGATGATCTCTTCGCTGGCCGACGAGACGCCCGAGGGCCGCAGCATCGTCGAGCTCGCGCGCCGCGAAGGCCTGGAGCCGACGCCGGTGGAGGGTGCCCATTTCGTCGCGTTCACCGCGCAGACGCGCATGAGCGGCGCCGACCTGCCGGCCGCACCTAACAGCCTGGACACCGACCTGGTGCTGCTGCGCAAGGGTGCGGTCGACGCGGTGCGCCGGCACGTCGAGGCCATCGGCGGCATGGCCGCGCCCGAGGTGCTTCGCGCCGCCGAGGAAGCGGCGCGGCGCGGCAGCACGCCGCTGGCGGTGGCCGAGGGCAACCGCGTGCTGGGCATCGTCGAGCTCAAGGACATCGTCAAGACCGACATCAAGGAGCGCTTCGCCGAGCTGCGCCGCATGGGCATCAAGACGGTGATGATCACCGGCGACAACAAGCTCACCGCGGCGGCCATCGCCGCCGAGGCTGGCGTGGACGACTTCCTGGCCGAGGCCACGCCCGAGGACAAGCTCGCGCTGATCCGCCAGTACCAGTCCGAAGGCCGCCTGGTGGCGATGACCGGCGACGGCACCAACGACGCCCCCGCGCTCGCGCAGGCCGACGTGGCCGTGGCCATGGGCAGCGGCACGCAGGCCGCCAAGGAGGCCGGCAACATGGTCGACCTCGACTCCAACCCGACCAAGCTGCTGGAAGTGGTGGAGACCGGCAAGGCGCTCCTGATGACACGCGGCTCGCTCACCACCTTCTCGATCGCGAACGACGTGGCGAAGTACTTCGCCATCATCCCGGCGATCTTCATCTCGACCTATCCGCAGCTGGGCGCGCTCAACGTGATGCGGCTGGCGAGCCCTTCGTCGGCCATCCTGAGCGCGGTGATCTTCAACGCGCTGGTGATCGTGTTCCTGATCCCGCTGGCGCTCAAGGGCGTGCGCTACCGGCCCGTGGGCGCGGCCGCGCTGCTGCGCCGCAACCTCGCCATCTACGGCCTGGGCGGCCTGCTGGTGCCCTTCATCGGCATCAAGCTGATCGACTGGCTGCTGGTCGCAGTGCATCTCGTTTGAGGAGTATTCAGTCATGAAAAGCAACAACACCGTCAATGTCCAAGGCAATGGCAGCGAGGGCGGCATCGTCCGCCCTGCGCTCGTGCTCTTCGTGCTGCTGAGCGCGCTCACCGGCCTGATCTACCCGATGGCCGTCACCGGCGTCGCGAAGGCGGCGTTTCCCGCGCAGGCGGCCGGCAGCCTGATCGTGATCGACGGCACCACGGTGGGCTCGAAGCTCATCGGCCAGAACTTCAGCGATCCGAAGCACTTCTGGGGCCGGCCCTCGGCCACCGCACCGCAGCCCTACAACGCGAGCGCCTCGGGCGGCTCGAACCAGGGCCCGCTCAACCCGGCGCTCACCGATGCGGTGAAGGCGCGCGTGGAAGCGCTGCGCGCGGCCGACCCGGGCAACACGGCGCCGGTGCCAGTCGACCTGGTCACGGCCTCGGCCAGCGGGCTCGACCCCGACATCAGCCCCGCCGCTGCGCAGTACCAGGCGGCGCGCGTGGCGCGCGTGCGCGGCATGCCTCTGTCGCAGGTGCAGTCGCTGATCGACAAAAACACGCAGCAGCCCCTGCTGGGCTTCCTGGGCGAGTCGCGCGTCAATGTGCTGGCGCTGAACATCGCGCTGGACGCCGCCTCCGGTTCATTCAGTCCTTCGACACCGCGTTGAGGAGAAAAAAGCCATGGCCTATGCCGCCTATCGAGAACACCCCGGCGTGCCGAGAACGCGCGCTTCCATGAACACCGGCAAGGGCAACGACAGCCCGTTCCACGTGCTCGACGTCACGGTCTGCTGCGCCGACGCCCTGCGCGTGCGCCGCAGCATCGCCGGCTGCCCCGAGGCCGGCGTGGTGCGCTGCGAGCCGCTGCTGCATGCCTGCAGCTCGCAGGAGAGCGACGCGCCCTGCGTGCGCCTGATGATCCGCCTGCCTCTTGCCCGCTACGCCGACGTGCTGCACCGGCTGGTCGAATGCGTGCCCTCGGGCGAGATCGGCCGGCTCGTGAGCTGGCGCGAGCACCTCGCACGCTGCGGCCTGCGCCATGGTCACTGACCTGCTGATGGCGCTGCTGGCCATGGCAGCGCTCTTCGTTCCGCTGGGCTTCGCGTGGTGGGCGCTGTCGCGCACCGCGCGGCGCCATGCAGGCCGCCGCAAGGACGGCCCGATGCGCTAACCTTTGCCGCCGATGAACGAAGTGCTCCGCCCCGACCCCGACGCGCTGCTCGCGCAGTTGCGCAGCGACGAGGCGCGCGCCCAGCGCGGCAAGCTGCGCATCTACTTCGGCGCCAGCGCGGGCGTCGGCAAGACATGGGCGATGCTCAGTGCTGCGCAGCGCGAGCGGGCCGCCGGGCGCGACGTGCTGATCGGCGTGGTCGAGACCCATGGTCGCAGCGAGACCGCCGCGCTGCTCGCAGGCCTCGACGCGCTGCCGCTGCGCGAGATCGCATACCGCGGCCGCACGCTGGCCGAGTTCGACCTCGACACGGCGCTCGAGCGCAAGCCGGCCGTGCTGCTGGTCGACGAGCTGGCCCACACCAACGCCCCGGGCTCGCGCCACGCCAAGCGCTGGCAGGACGTGCAGGAGCTTCTGTCCGCCGGCATCGAGGTGTGGTCGGCGCTCAACGTGCAGCACCTCGAAAGCCTCAACGGCACGGTCGGCGCCATCACCGGCGTGCGCGTGCACGAGACCGTGCCCGACACCGTGCTAGACGAGGCCGACGAGGTGGTGCTGGTCGATGTCACGCCCGACGAGCTCACCGCGCGGCTGGCGGCCGGCAAGGTCTACCTGCCGCAGCAGGCCGAACGTGCGGCGCAGAACTTCTTCCGCAAGGGCAACCTCATCGCGCTGCGCGAGATCGCGCTGCGGCGCACTGCCGAGCATGTGGAAGACGACGTGCGCGGCTGGCGCGTGGAGCAATCGGGCGCGGTTGGAAGCGGGCGCGATCTGCAGGCCTGGAACACCTCGGGCGCGATCCTCGCCTGCGTCGGCCCGCACGAAGGTGCGGCGCAGACGGTGCGCACGGCGGCTCGTCTGGCCGGGCAGCTCAACGTACGCTGGCATGCGGTCTACGTCGAGACGCCGCGGCTGCAGCGGCTGGCCGCCGCCGAGCGCGACCGCATCCTCGCGGTTCTCAAGCTCGCCGAAGAACTGGGCGCGGCCACGGCGGTGCTCACCGGCTCCGACGTCGCCGAGCAGCTGGCCGAACAGGCGAGGCGCCTGAACTGCGCGACGCTGGTGCTGGGGCGCTCGCAGCCCGAGGTCGGCTGGCAGCGCTGGTGGCCCGCGAAGGCCGTGCCGCTCGCGCGCACGCTGGCGCAGAGCGCACCGGCGCTCGACATCATGGAAGTGGCGCCCGCCGACAGTGCGCGACGCCTCTCTCGCGCGCCGCTGCAGGGCGCGAGCATCGACAGCGACGACCACGAGAAGGCGTCCACCTACTGGCCCGGCTACGCATGGGCGGCGGCCACCAGCATCGCGCTCACCCTGCTGTGCACGCCGCTGGCCAGCGTGCTGGAGCTGTCGAACATCGTCATGCTGTTCCTGCTCGGCGTGGTGGGCGTGGCGATGCGCTTCGGGCGCGGGCCCTCGGCGCTGGCGGCCTTGCTCAACGTCGCGGCCTTCGACTATTTCTTCGTGCCGCCGCGCCTGTCGTTCGCGGTGAGCGACGTGCAGTACGTGCTGACCTTCGCGATCATGCTCGGCGTCGGCCTGCTGGTGGGGCAGCTCACGGCCGGGCTGCGCTTCGCGGCGGGCGTGTCGACCAGCCGCGAGCGTCGCGCGCGATCGCTGTTCGAGCTCACGCGTGAGCTGTCGGCCGCGCTGGAGGCCTCGCAGGTGGTCGCGCTCGGCACGGCCGCCGTGCGGGGTCACTTCGGCGGCGACGCGCTGGTGCTCGTGACCGATGCAGCCGACCAGCTCGTCATGCCCGCCGATGCGCCCCAGGGCTTCGACCCGCAGGTGGCTGACTGGGCCTTCCGCCACGGCCAGAGGGCCGGCCTGGCCACAGCCACGCTCGCCGCGCAGCCCTGGCACTACGTACCGCTGCGCGCGCCGATGCGCGTGCGCGGCGTGCTCGCGCTCTCGCCCGCACAGCCGCGCTGGCTGCTCATTCCCGAACAGGCGCAGCAGCTCGACACGCTGGCGCGGCAGATCGCCATCGCGCTGGAGCGCGTGCACTACGTCGAGGTGGCGCAACAGGCGGTGGTCGAGATGGAGTCGGAGCGCCTGCGCAACGCGCTGCTGGGCGCCATCTCGCACGACGTGCGCACGCCGCTCACCGCGCTCATCGCGCTGGCCGAGTCGCTGCAGACACTGCCGCCCGACGAGCACGCCGAGGCCGCGCGCGCCATCGTCGCGCAGGCGCACGAGCTGCATGCGCTGGTGAGCAACCTGCTCGACATGGCTCGGCTCGAAAGCGGCATCGCGGGCGGCGCGGTGAACCTGCGGCGCGACTGGCAGTCGGTGGAGGAGGTGGTGGGCTCGGCCATCCGCGCGGCGCGCACCTCGCTGGGCGGCACCGTGGTGCAGACCGCGCTCGACCCCGACCTGCCGCTGGTCGAGTTCGACGCCGTGCTCATCGAGCGCGTGCTGGTCAACCTGCTGGAGAACGCCACCAAGTACGGCGCGCCGCCCATCGTGGTCGGCGCGCGCGCGGAGCTCGGCGCGCTGGTGCTGACCGTGCGCGACCACGGCCCCGGCCTGCCTGCCGCGCTGCTGGGCCACGAGCAGAAGCTCTTCGACAAGTTCACGCGCGGCGAGGCCGAATCGGCGACGCCGGGTGTTGGCCTGGGCCTGGCGATCTGCAAGGCGGTGGTGAGCGCACACGGCGGCGAGATCACTGCCGAGAATGCGCGCGATGGCGGTGCAGAATTCACGGTCACGCTGCCACGCCGCGAGCCGCCCGAGCCTGCCGAAGCCCAAATCTGACCCCATGCCTTCTCCCACCGCCATCGTGATCGAAGACGAGCCGCAGATCCGCCGGTTCGTTCGTGGCGCGCTCGAGGCCGAAGGCTGGGTGGTTCATGAGGCCGGCACTCTGCGCGACGGGCTCGCCGCAGCCGGCACGCGCCAGCCCGACCTGCTCGTGCTCGACCTCGGCCTCCCCGACGGCGACGGCGTTTCGCTGATCCGCGACGTGCGCGGCTGGTCTGCGGTGCCGATCATCGTGCTCTCCGCCCGCACCGACGAGGCCGACAAGATCGCCGCCCTCGACGCCGGCGCCGACGACTACCTCACCAAGCCTTTCGGCACCGGCGAGCTCCTGGCCCGCGTGCGCGCCAACCTGCGGCGCCCGCGCGCCGCCAGCAGCACGGAGGAAGCGGCACCCGAGGCGCTGTTCCGCTTCGGAGAGATCGAACTCGACCGCGCCTCGCGCCTGGTGCGCCGCGCCGGCGCGGAGGTGCACCTCACGCCGACCGAATACCGCCTGCTGTCGGTGCTCGTCGCCAACGCGGGCCGCGTGCTGACGCAGCGCCAGCTGCTGCGCGAGGTCTGGGGTCCGTCGTACACCGACCAGAGCCACTACCTGCGGATCTACATGGGGCACCTGCGGCAGAAGCTGGAGGCCGATCCGGCGCAGCCGAAGCATCTGCTGACGGAGACGGCGGTGGGGTACAGGCTGGTCGTCTAGGGCTTGCAAGGCTCGATGCAGGCCGCATATTCGCTACCGTGACTTCTGGCCAACACCGCACACCGTGGTGCTTGCCTTTGTCAACAGAGATCCCCACAATCCCGCCCACCATGAAATTCACTCAAGCCATCGAGGCGTTCATCGCCAACTGACATCGCCCTCGATCGCGTTCGGAAGGCGGTGCGCCTTCCGGTATTGAAAACCCCGGCAGGTTCGTCCCTCCGGGGTTTTGTTTTTTCTGCGTCCTCATCCTCAGACCGCCATGCGTACCTACGACAAGCTGATCGCCACGATTCGCCTCCGCCGGAGCGTGGACCCCGTGCGCCCGGGCTCCGGCCGCCGCATTGCTGACCCGCACGACACCGTTCGTCGCTAGCCCTTCAGGCGAATTTTTCTTGCCTGGGGCTGGCGCGTGCCAACCAGGCTTTCGAAGCGCAGCGCCGCAACGCGTGCTTCGATCCAATGAAAAAAAGATTCGTCATGAACCCGAAACCCAGAAATCTCCGCAACATCGGCATCATTGCCCACGTCGACGCGGGCAAGACCACGACCACCGAGCGCATCCTGTACTACGCGGGCGAAAGCCATCGCATCGGCGACGTGAGCCGCGGCACCGCGCGCATGGACTTCGATCCGCAGGAGCAGAGGCGCGGCATCACCATCAGCAGCGCGGCCATCACGGTCCACTGGAACGCGGCGCAGATCAACCTGATCGACACGCCCGGCCACATCGACTTCAACATCGAAGTGAACCGTTCGCTGCGCGTGCTCGACGGTGCCGTCGTCGTGTTCGACGGCGTTGCCGGCGTGGAGCCGCAGACCGAGACGAACTGGCGCCTCGCGGACAGGTATCGCGTGCCGCGCATCGCCTTCGTCAACAAGCTCGACCGCCTCGGCGCCGACTTCCTGCGCGTCGTCGCGATGATGGAAGAGCGCCTGGGCGTGAAGGCCGTGCCCGTGCAGCTGCCCATCGGCGCGGAAGGCGACTTCCGTGGCGTGATCGACCTCGTCGGCATGCGTGCGCTCGTGTGGGACAAGGACGATGCGAGCCAACCGTACCGTGTGGCCGAGGTGCCTGCTGATCTGCTCGCGGCAGCCCGGCACCATCGGGAGCGGCTCGTGGAACTCGCTGTCGAACAGGACGAAGCAGCCATGAGCGCCTACCTGAACGGCGAAGAGCCGTCGGCCGAGGTGCTGCCCGCTTGCATCCGCAAGGCTGTGCTGTCCAGTGCGTTCGTGCCAGTGCTTGCCGGTTCGGCGTTCCGCAATCGCGGCGTCGAGCCGCTGCTCGATGCCGTTGTCGACTGGCTGCCGAAGCCGGGCGAAGTGGCCTCGGCCAGCGATCCACAGGCGCCGTTCTCGGCGCTCGCGTTCAAGATCGCCAGCGACGACCACGGTTCGATGGTGTTCGTGCGGGTCTACAGCGGCAGGCTCAGGCGTGGCGACACGGTGCTGAATGCCGCGACGGGCCGCATGGAACGCGCGGCGCGGCTGTATGAAGTGCATGCGGACGACCGCATCGAACGCGACGAGCTCGTGGCCGGCGACATCGCCGCCATCGTCGGACTGAAGGACACGCTGACCGGCCACACGCTGTGCGACCGGGATCATCCGGTGCACCTGGAGGAAATCAGCGTCCCAGAGCCCGTGATCCATGTCGCGATCGAGCCCAAGGCGCAGGCCGACCAGCAGTCGCTGTCGAAGGCGCTGCAGGTCATGCTGCGGGAAGATCCGAGCCTGCAGCTGCGGCAGGACGCCGAATCGGGCCAGACGATTCTGTCGGGCATGGGCGAGCTGCAGCTCGATGTTTCCATCGAGAAGCTGCGCGCCAAGCACGGCGTCGAAGTGTCGGTGGGGCGTCCGCAGGTCGCCTACCGCGAAACGGTATCGAGAGAAATGGAGGTGCACCATGTGCACAGGAAACAGACCGGCGGCCCCGGTCAGTTCGCTGAACTGAAGCTGCGTATTGCGCCGCTGGCGCGAGGCGCGGGCATCGTGTTCGAGAGCCAGGTGGTGGGCGGCGCCATTCCGCGCGAGTTCATCCCCGCGGTCGAGGCCGGCATCCGCCGGGCCGCGCAATCGGGCGTGGTTGCCGGGTTCCCCTGCATGGACTTCATGGCCACGCTGGTGGACGGCAGCTATCACGAGCGCGACTCGTCGGCGATGGCCTTCGAGCTGGCTGCCGCTGCGGCCTTCCGGGAGGCGGCGGCCAAAGCCGGACCGCTGGTGCTGGAGCCCGTGATGGCCGTGGAGGTCATCACGCCGCCCGACTATCTGGGCGATTGCATCGGCGACCTGAACCGGCGGCGCGGCATGGTTCGCGGCCAGTCGATGCGCGGCAATGCCGCGGTCGTCGAGGCGCATGTGCCGCTGAAGGAGATGTTCGGCTACATCGGCAACCTGCGCGCGCTGTCTTCGGGCCGTGCGCAGTACACGATGCAGTTCGACCACTACGCAGTGGCACCTGCGAACGAGATGGCCATGCTCGTGAAGAGCTGATGGCCTTGGAAGGGCGGTCCCTCGGGGCCGCCCTTTTTTTCTTCAGGCCGCGACGCCCTTGTTCGGATTCAACAGGAACTTCTCCCCCGTCGCCTGCTTGCCATACACGCCAATCGCATCGAGCTGCAGCATCTCCACCAGCGACACCTCGCGCGTGTAGTGGCTCGCGAACGTGGTCTTCAGTTCGGCGACCACGCGGGCCTTCAGGCGCTGCGTGCCGGCGTCGCCCAGGCGCTGCAGGAAGGGGAACAGCAGCCAGCCGCCCATGCCCCAGGTCATGCCGAAGTTGCGCACCACCTCGGTCGGGCTGCGGTCGAGGCCGCCGTAGATGTAGACCTGCTTGTGGGTGTTGGAGCCGTAGCGGCTGTATTCCTTGGCGGTGCGGTTGATGGCCGCTTCCATGCAGCCGAGGATCTGGCCCGCGAGCTTGCCGCCGCCGATGGCGTCGAAGGCCAGGGTGGCGCCGGTCTCGGCGAGGGCCTGGGTCAGGTCCTCGATGAAAGTGGGCGAGCTCGAATTGCACACGTACTTGGCACCGAGGCTGCGCAACAGGTCTTCCTGGTCCTGCTTGCGCACGATGTTGACGAGGGCGATGCCGTCCTTCTGGCAGATCTTGTTGAGCATCTGGCCAAGGTTGGACGCGGCAGCGGTGTGCACCAGCGCCTTGTGGCCTTCCATGCGCATGGTCTCGACCATGCTCAGCGAGGTGAGGGGGTTGACGAAGCACGAGGCGCCTTCGGCCGGCGTGGTGCCTGCCGGCAGCTCCAGGCACTGTGCGGCGGCGAGGCAGCGGTACTGCGAGTACATCGCGCCGCCGATGGCGGCCACGGTCTTGCCGAGCAGCGCCTGCGCTTGTGGCGAGGAGCCGGCCTTCACCACCACGCCCGCGCCCTCGTTGCCCACGGGCATCGATTCGTCGAGCCGCGCCTTCATGGCGGGCAGCACGCGCTCGGGCACGGTGGCGGTGACGACGGGGCGGTCGGCGGTGCCTGAGGCCTTGGCGGTGCTCATGTCGGCAGCGCCGAACAGCAGGCCCAGGTCCGACGGGTTCAGCGGCGATGCCTCGACGCGGATCACCACTTCGTGGGCCTGCGGCTCGGGGATGGGGTCGTCGTGCAGCGAGAGTTCGAGTTCGCCGCTGGAGCGGATGAGGGAGCGGATTTGGAGTGCCATGGAAGAGCCCTTCTGGTCAGGTTCGCGGATGGCCTTCGGCCACGGGGCGGCCAGTATAGGAGCGGCTTTCGCGGCCTGCTGGCGCCTTCAGGACACCAACGGAATCGCAGGCGCCTGGGCCAGCGCGTCGCGCATGGCGCCCGGGTCGAGCCGCTCGATGTAGCGCGGGATGTTGCGCCACAGCGTGTGGTAGCCGTAGCCGCCGCGCAGCATCTCCTGGCGGGCGCTGTCCTTGTCCCAGTCCTGCAGCGCCATGCGGTAGACCGCCGCCACCACGCCGGTGCGATCGGCACCGTGCATGCAGTGGATGAGCACCGGGCCCTGCTTCTCGGCCGCGCGGATGGCCTGCAGCGCGCGCAGCACCTTTGCGTCGTCGATGGACCAGGTGTTGATCGGCACGCGCACCAGCCGGATGCCGCTGCCTGCGAACACTTTCCGGTCGTCGTTGAACGAGCGCAGGCTCACCACCGTGCGGATGCCCAGCGCCTGTAGCGCGGCAAGGTTCGAGCGCTTCGGCTGCGCGCTGCGGTACAGCGTGGGCGTGATGCGGTGCAGGTTCTCCACGCCCAGCGCGTCCAGCGGATCGGCCCAGTGGCCGGGGCGCGGTGCCTCGGCGATGGGCTCCTGCCCGCGTTCCTTGCGTCTTCTTCTGCTGTTGCTGCTGCTCATCGGCTGCCCTTGCGCGGCCAGTGCCGCGTCGCCAGGATGATTGCCGCCACCGCGAGGCCGCCCCAGTAGTCCACAGGCGCGCCCCACAGCCAGTGCTTGTGCCAGAACGCATCCACCGGGTTGAAGCGCTCCCAGCCGAAGGCCGGGTTGATGAGGAACCAGGTGAAGTCCTCGCAGACCCAGAACACGATCAGGCCCGCAGCTGCCAGCCCCGCGTCGCGCCAGGTCCATCGGCCGTTGAAGGCCAGCGGCGAGAAGAACACCAGCGCCATGAAGGTGAAGACCCAGGCGTGGTAGCCCGTCATCGCGCGGCCGCCCCAGAAGAGGTCGAGCCAGATGCTGTTCTCGATGCGCCATGTGGGAAGCGACGTGGCCCAGCCGGCGCCGCCTTCGATCTGGATCTCGGCGTTGGCGAAGAAGAAGGCCATGACGATGACCCAGGCCAGGTAACCGAGCGTGCGGGCCACGCTCGTCTTTTCGACGGCGGGGCTCATGCGGGCGTTCCCAGCACGTGGCTCAGCACCGATCGCGCCGCCTGCGGCTTGCCCAGCGCGCGGCTGCGCGTCGCCATGCTCGCGAGCTTGGCTGGATCGGCCATGAGGCGCGCCACCTTGTAGTCGAGGCCGATGGCGTCGTAGGCCAGCCAGGCCGCGCCCTCTTCCATCAGGAAGCCGGCGTTGTGTTCTTCCTGGCCCGGAATGGGCGAGATCAGCAGCATCGGCTTGCCCAGCGCGAGGCACTCCGACACCGTGAGGCCGCCGGGCTTGGTCACCACCAGGTCGGCCGCGGCCATCATCCGGTGCATCTCGTTGGTGAAGCCGATGGCCACCACGCGCCCCGGGTAGCGCCTGGCCAGCGCCTCGAGCTTGCTGTGCGCCTCCACGTTGCGGCCCGCCACGGCAATGACCTGGAAGTTGCCTTCGCCGCCGAGGCCGAGCACGCGCTCGACCATGCTCGGCAGATCGCCCACGCCCGCGCCGCCCGAAGCCATCAGCAGCACCGGCCGCGAAGGGTCGAGACCGAGCCCGGCCACGCAGGCATCGCGCGCCAGCGAGGGCGCATCGGGTTCGGAGAAGGCCGGCATTACCGGAATGCCGGTGACGTGGATGCGCTCGGCCGGAATACCGCGCGCCCGCAGGCGGAAGGCCACTTCTTCCGTCGCCGCGAGGTAGCCCGCCATGCCCGGCACCAGCCACATGTTGTGCAGGTCGTAGTCGGTGATCTGCAGCCACACGGGGTAGTCGATGCGGCCGCGGTTGCGCTCGCGCATCAGCAGCTCCGCGGGCAGGAAATGCGTGCAGATCACCGCGTCGGGCTTCTCGCGGCGGATCTCGCGCACCAGCGCGCCGGTGCTCAGCCGCTCGATGCCGCGGCGCAGGCGCTGCGAGGGCGCATGGTGCGGCGTGACGTCGGTGCGCTGGTGCAGGTACGACCACAGCTCGGGCGCGCGATTCACGAGCTGGATGTACCAGTCGGTGTAGACCTTGCGGAACCCCGCGGCCACGTGGGCCATCGCGTCGATGTGGACCGCCGTGCAGGGCGGGGCGAGAGACTGGGCGGTGGCGGCGAGCGCCTGTGCTGCACGCACGTGGCCGTTGCCGGCGCTCACGCTGAGGATCAGGAGTTTGGTCATGGAATCCGGGGTTTGCGCGGCGGATTATGGCGATGGCGTGTGGCAGTGCCTTTGGGTCTGTTGTTCGGGGCGCGATCACGCCGACGGGGGACATTCGCGGAGGGGAGTACCCGGTGGCCTGTGCACCGGCCCCGGATGACTCCATATGCCCTGGAATCAGAGCGGAGCCCGCGAAGTGATGAACTGATTCACCCCTGCAGCAGCACGCTCACGCACAGCATCGAAAGTCGTGCTCTCGACGATGCGCCCGTTCTCGAACACCGTCTGCAGCAAGTCGGCCTGGCCCGCCGCCAGCATCTCTTCACGCACAGTGGTTTCAATGCCGTTCGCATTGCGCACCAAGGCAAGACGCCCCTTCTTCGAAGCCTTGCCCACATCGCCAACGGGCGACTTGTACACGTCGCGCCACTCGCCGCTCACCTGCATGGCCGAGCACTTCATCGCCCACTGCATGGTGTCGCGATTGACCTGCTGCAGCAGCCCGCCGCCCATGCCGAAGGAGATGTTCTCGGTGGAGAAACCGTTGTGATAGAAGTTCGACAGGCACAGCCGCAGCGAATCGAGGTTCACTCCATCGCCCTGGATGATGCGCACGTTGTTCAGCACGCGGAAGCCCTTGGCATTGGTCGTCGTGCCGAAGCGGTCGGCCAGGATGCGCGCCACCTTCAGCGTGGTTTCGGCCGGGTCGCCCGAGTCGGGCCGCACCACCAGCGTGGCGCCCGAGGCCACCACCTTCGCCTTCAACTCGTCGCCCCAGATGCGCGCGCAGGCATTGAAGATGTCGTAGCTGTCGCTCACCACCGCGAAGGTTGCGCCGGGCTTGCCGAACTGGTCGACCATGTTGCTGTACGCGTCCGATTCATGGTCGCGGCCCCAGCCCGTGATGGTGCTGTGCTCGGCGGCGGGAATGGAGAAGCCCGCCACGTCGCAGTCGTAGTAGCGGCGCGCCGCCACCAGCGCGGCCAGTGTGTCGGTGCCCATGAAGTTCACCAGGTGCGCCATGCCGCCGAGCGCGGCCGATTCGAGGCTCGAGACACCCCGCGCGCCGAAGTCGTGAAGCCTGAAGGCGATCTGGCCCTGCGGGTCGTCGCAGGTCGCTTCCAGGTAGCGCAGCAGCGTGGTGCGCGCGGCGGCCGAGAGCGTGGCCACCGTGGTGGGGTACCAGATGGCGCGCAGCAGTTCGGTTTCGAGGAAGCTCGTGACCCAGAAGAACTCGGGGTCGGTGTTCTCGATGGTCGCGAGCACGTTGTGCACCGGCGTCACGCTGCCCTCGGGCACGGCACGGATGCGCACCGGCATCAGTCCGCCGTGCTTCTCGATCAGCCGCAGCCAGCCCTCGCGGTTGAAGGGCTCGCCGTGCACGGCCATGAGCGCGGCTGCTTCCTCCACGTCGTCGCGCGTCACCGGCGTCTGCAGGTATTCGCGCAGGTAGGCCTGAAGGCCAAAGAAGAGCGAGTGGCTGAAGATGCCGCCGCGCGACTCGATGTAGCTGTACACCGTCTGCGTGCCGGGAGGGTACTGCATCCAGTGCGAGACCTTGTACGAGTCGGTACGCAGCAGCAGGTTGTTGCCCAGGGGCGTGGAGGTGAGATTGCGGTTCATGTGAAAGCTCCTTTCACTGTGGCACCCGTCAACCGGGTGCCGTTCTTGCTGACAAGGCCGGGCGTTCAGTTCTTGCCCAGGCCACCCAAAAAATGATTCGCGATGAAGAAGTGGTCTTCGTAGATGCGCTCCTGCATGTCGAGGAACTCGGCGATCGGCACCCAGCGCACCTCGGCCGCATCGTCGTCGGCGCGCACTTCCGACAGGCCCGTCCACTGGTTGTGGGCCAGCTCGAAGAAGAAGCCGTGCGTGATGGTGCGGCCGCGCTGCGAGCGGTCGGGCGCGTCGAACACTTGGCTGGCCTTCATGCTGCCGTTGAGCACGGGCACCGGCACCTTCAGGCGGGTTTCTTCCTTCAGCTCGCGGATGGCCGCGTCCTGCAGCCGCTCGTGCTGGCCGACGAAGCCGCCGGGCAGCGCCCAGGTGCCCTTGCCGGGATGGAACTTGCGCTGCACCAGCAGGATGTGGCCGGCCTCGACCACCACAGCATCGACCGTGGTGTAGATCGGCGGGAATTCGCTGCCCGCATAGCGGTACTTGTCGCGGTAGTCGGCGAGGAAGGCGCGCTCCTCGCAGAGCTCGGCGTAGTCGGCCGTGCGGGTGAACTGGTCGAGAAAGGCCGCGGTGCCGTCGGGCAGGTCGGCGCGCGCGAGCTGGCCGCGGTTCTCGGGGTCGAAGTAGAGGCTGCGCACGTCGGTGGCGTTGAGGCTCTCCACGCTGTTCTGGCCGACGAACTCCCAGTGCGGGAAGAGCTTGAGGTAGTAGCTCGACGCGTCCTTCAGGTGCCCCACCAGCGCCACCCTGGCCTTGGCGGGCGCATGGCCGTCCTGTGCGATGAGGCGCTCGACCGCCGACTGGATCGACGCGATCCAGATCTGGTCGTTGTAGGGCGAGTCGCCCACGCCGACCACGCTGACGCGCATCTGCTCGGTGCCGCGAAGGCAGGCGCGCACCATGCGCTCGCGCTCGTCGAAGGTGAAGGGGTTCTTGACGCTGCGCGGCTGCCGGTCGGAACCGACCACCACGATGACTCGCTCGGCGGCGCGAAGGCCTTCCTCGATGAGTCGTTGATGACCGAAATGAACGGGCTGGAAGCGCCCGATGACGATGGCGTACTGGTACTTGCGTGTGCTCACTTGGGAATCCCCCAAAAATGACGCGATCAACTCGCGTCTGGGTTCAGGATAGCATCGGTGCCGCATTCCGATCAAGCCCCGATGACAGAGCCATCTTCCTCCCCCGCCGATGCCGTGCGCCTCAACAAGCGCATGGCCGACCTCAAGCTGTGCTCGCGCCGCGAAGCCGACGAATGGATCGCCAACGGCTGGGTGAAGGTCAACGGCAGGCCGGCCGAGATGGGCGTGAAGGTCACGCCGGCCGATCGCATCGAGGTCGACAAGGCCGCCAAGGGCCAGCAGGCCAGCCAGGTCACCATCCTCATCAACAAGCCCATCGGCTACGTGAGCGGGCAGGCCGAGGACGGGCACGACCCGGCGGTCAAGCTCTTCACGCCGCAGAACCGCTGGGCCGACGACAACGCGCGCTTCTTCTTCAGCCCGAAGCAGTTGCGCGGCCTCGCGCCCTGCGGCCGGCTCGACATCGATTCCACCGGCCTGCTGGTGATGACGCAGGACGGCCGCATCGCGCGCCAGCTCATCGGCGAGGACTCGACGATGGAGAAGGAATACCTCGTGCGCGTGGCCTACCACGGCCTGGGCCAGCCCGCGCCCACCGGCCAGCTGGTGCGGCTGGACGACGACGACCCCGTCACCACCAACGTGCAGGCGGTCTTTCCGAAGGCCATGCTCGCGAAGCTGCGCCACGGCCTGAGCCTCGACGGCCAGGCGCTGAAGCCCGCGCGCGTCGACTGGCAGAACCCCGAGCAGCTGCGCTTCGTGCTCACCGAGGGCAAGAAGCGGCAGATCCGCCGCATGTGCGAGTTGGTGGGCCTGAAGGTGGTCGGCCTGAAGCGCGTGCGCATCGGCCGGGTGATGCTCGGCAACCTGCCGCTGGGGCAATGGCGATACCTCGCGCCGCACGAGAAGTTCTGAGCCTGCGCGCGCTGAACCGCGCCACGCTGGCGCGGCAGATGCTGCTGGAGCGGCGCAGGCTGTCCGTGCCCCAGGCCGTCGAGCGGCTGGCCGGGCTGCAGGCGCAGGCACCCAATCCGCCCTACATCGGCCTCTGGAGCCGCATCGAGGGCTTCCGTCGCGAACAGCTCACCGAGGCCCTGCGCAGGCGCCGCATCGTGCGCATGTCGACCCTGCGCGCGACGCTGCACCTGATGACCGCGCAGGACGCGCTGGCATGGCGCCCGCTGCTGGAGCCGGTGCATCAGCGAGGGCTGCTGGGCAGCACGCACAGGAAGGAACTCGAAGGGCTCGATCGCGCAGCGGTGATCGCGGCGGGGCGCGCACTGCTCGGCGAACAGCCGCGCACCGGCGCCGAGCTCGGCCAGGCGCTGGGCCTGCAGTGGACGGGCCGCGAAGCCGCATCGCTCGCCGCGCTGATCCGCAACAACCTGCCGCTCGTGCACCTGCCGCCGGCCGGCACCTGGAACTCGCACCACAGCGCGGTGCTGCAGCCATTGGACGACTGGCTCGGGGAGGCTGTGGAAGCCCCTCCCGCCACGCAGGACGAGATGCTGCTGCGCTACCTCGCCGCCTTCGGCCCGGCCACGCTGGCCGATGCCGGCGCATGGTCGGGCCTCACCGGATGGAAGGCAGTTGCCGAACGCCTGCGTCCGCAGTTGCGCGTGTTCGCGGGCGAAGACGGCCAGGAGCTGTTCGACCTGCCCCGCGCGCCGCGCCCTGACCCCGATACGCCCGCGCCGCCGCGCCTCGTGGCCGAGTGGGACAACCTGCTGCTTTCGCACGCCGACCGCAGCCGCATCCTCAGCGAGGCGCATCGCGCACGCGTGTTCACCGTCAACGGCATCGTGCGCGGCACGGTGCTGCTCGACGGCTTCGTCGCGGGCGTGTGGAAGATCGAGCGCGGCAAGAACCAGGGCAGGAACGTCGCCGCCGTGCTGCTGGAGCCCTTCGGCCGCTGGTCGAAGGCCGACCGCGCCGGCGTGGAGCAGGAGGCCCTCGACCTGCTGGCCGTCACTTCGGACGACGAGGGCGAACGCCACGCCGTGCGCCTGGCCTGACCCGGACAGTAACCCCGTATCGCGCCCGCCGCCTAAGCGTGCCCTAAGTATTCGCACCTACTCTGCGCCGCGGCGCAGGCTCTTCCGATCATCCCGGTCGCGTGCTACCTTGCGGCCGAAGGAGTCGCCGCGATGCGCGTGCTGTTGGTGGAAGACGATGAAATGATCGGGCGCAGCCTGAAGCAGGCGCTCGAGGGCGCGGGCTGGTCCGCGGACTGGGTGCGCGACGGCGAACTGGCACAGAGCGCGCTGGGCGACGGCGGCTACACCTGCGTGCTGCTCGACCTGGGCCTGCCCAGGCAGGACGGCACCGAGGTGCTGCGCCGTGCCCGCGAACGCGGCGACGCCACGCCGGTGCTGGTGCTCACCGCGCGCGACGGCCTCGACGACCGCATCCACAGCCTCGACCTCGGTGCCGACGACTACCTGCTCAAGCCCTTCGAATTCCGTGAGCTGCTCGCGCGCATGCGTGCCGTGGTGCGCCGCCGCGACGGCGCCGCGCATTCGCTGGTGGGCAGCGGCGCGCTGCAGCTCGACCTCACCACGCGCGAGGTGGTGGTCAACGGCGCGCGCGAAGCGCTCACCGCGCGCGAGTTCGCGCTGCTGCACGCGCTGCTGGAGCGCCCCGGCGCCATCCTCTCGCGCGAGCAACTCGAGAACCGCATCTACGGCTGGGGCGAGGAAGTCACCAGCAACGCGATCGACGTGCTGATCCACGGCATGCGCCGCAAGCTCGGCGCCGATGCGATCCGCAACGTGCGTGGACTGGGCTGGCGCGTAGCCGCATGATGATGCTCGCCCCCAGGCTTCGCGCACTTCGTGTCGCTTCGCCAACCCCCTGCCGGGGGCAACACCGGAGGCCCGGCAAAGCCGGTTCCACGGTGTTCCGCGAACGGGCAGACGGGTTGCCCTGCCAATGAACGGAGTTTCGCGCGGCCCGGGCCGCTGGTGGCGGCCGCGCTCGCTGCGCACGCAGCTGCTGTTCTGGCTCATCACGCTGCACCTCGGCGCGGCCGTGCTCACGGCGTGGTTCTCCTTCGTGGCCTACGGCAACCTGGTGCACAACGCGCTGGACGACCAGATGCGCCTGGTGGCCGAGTCGTACGCGGGCAGCGATCCGCAGAAGCTGCCGCGGCCGATGGACGGCGAGGCCGCCTTCTCGCGCGGCGCCTTCATCGTGCAGGTATGGAGCCCCGACGGCGCCACGCTGCGCGCCACTTCGTGGCCGGTGCTCACGGTGCCGCTGCAGGCCCGGCCCGGCTTCAGCGACGTGAACACCGGCGCGCATTCGGGCTCGGCCTGGCGCGTGTTCACCGCCGAGCCCGGTTCGCGCGCCGACCAGCCGCGCGTGCAGGTGCTGCAGAACGAGGACTACCGCCGCCGCCGCGCCCTGCGCCGCGCGCTGCTCGAAGGCTTGCCGATCACGCTGCTGCTGCCGCTGGCGCTGCTGATCCTGTGGATCATCGTGTCGGCGGCCTCGCGCTCGCTGCGCGCGGTGGCGCGCGACGTGGCCTCGCAGGACGAGCGCAGCCCCACCGAGCTGTCGCTCGCGCGCGTGCCCGACGAGATCGCGCCGCTGGTGGGCGCCTTCAACAACCTGCTGTCGCGCGTGCGCAGCGCCTTCGCCACGCAGCGGCGCTTCGTGCAGGACGCGGCGCACGAGCTGCGTACGCCGATGGCCGCCATCGGCCTGCAGATCGAGAACCTGCGCGCGCACGTGCCGGCCGGCGAAGCCACCGAGCGCTTCAACCAGCTCGAGGCGGGCGTGACGCGCGCGCAGCACCTGATCGAGCAGCTGCTGCACCTGTCGCGGCAGGACGCGCCGCGCGCGGGTCATGCGGGTCACGCGAGCGAGCGCGTCGACATCGAGGTGCTGCTGCGCGACAGCGTGAGCCAGCTGATGGTGCTGGCCGATGCGCGGCGCGTGGACGTCGGCTTCGAAGGCGGCATCGCCGCCGTGGTGTTCGCGCCGGCGGCGGAGCTGCGCAGCGTGTTCGACAACCTGATCGACAACGCGCTGCGCTATGCGCCCGAGGGCGGCGTGGTCGACGTGAGGCTGCAGGAGGTCGATGGACACGCGGTGGTCGACGTGCTCGACAACGGCCCCGGCATTCCGAAGGAGGCCATCGACCGCGTGTTCGACCGCTTCTTCCGCGTGCCCGGCGCCGCGGCGGGCGGCAGCGGACTGGGGCTTGCGATTGCGCGCACCGCGGCGGAGCGGCACGGGCTGCGCATCGAGCTGCGCAATCGAACCGACGGGCCCGGGCTGATGGCACGGGTGCATCTGCCTGCGCCGCCCGCGGCCTAGCCGGGGCCGCACGCCGGCGAACGAGGTAGGTGCGGCCCAAAGTTCCAGCAAAAGGCGCACCGCTCACTCGCGCCTAACTCTTCGCTCACATCCAACTCAGTCTGCGTGCCTAGAGTGCGTTCAGGTCCTGCCAAGCGCAGTTCGCGCGATGGCAAGTGACCGGAGACAGCCTGCTTCAATCAATCAGGAGAACACACACCATGCGCACTTCCTTCAAGCTTCTCGCCGTCGGTTCCTTCGCTGCGCTGGCAGCCATGGGCGCCGTCACCGCATCGGCCGAAACCACCGACGGATCGGACTTCCATCCGCTGCAGTTGAACTCGCCAGAAAACCCTGACGTGAAGGCCGGCGCAATGGCCGCTGCGCGTCCGAGCGGCACCGAGTCCATCGGCCAGTCGACCAGCGCACCCGCAATGAACTCGACGACGCCGGTTTCCGACATCCAGGCCGGCGCCTATGCGGCCTCGCACGCGAGCGGAACCGAATCGATCGGGCAATCGACTTCGCTGCCGCTGGTGAAGTCGGCCAGCGGCAGCTGAGGCCGCCGAGTCGGCCGAGGCCGGTTCGCCTGCCGTCGATGAACGCGACGGCGGCCGCGAGGCTCAGTCGTCGCTGCCGTTGCTCAGCAGCGCGCGGTAGATCACCGCGCCGATGATCGCGCCCGCGATGGGCGCCACCCAGAAGAGCCACAGTTCCGACACCGCATGGGACGGCCCGAACAGGGCCGGGCCCGTGCTGCGCGCCGGGTTGACCGACGTGTTGGTGACGGGAATCGAGATCAGGTGGATCAGCGTGAGGCACAGGCCGATGGCCAGTCCCGCGAAGCCGCCGGCCGCGCGCTTCGCGGTGGCGCCGAGGATCACGATGAGGAACACGGCCGTCATCACCACTTCGCACAGCAACGCGGCCGTGAGGCCGTACTTGCCGGGCGAGTGCTCGCCATAGCCGTTGGTGGCGAAGCCGCCGATGTCGGCGCCCGGCTTGCCGGTGGCGATGAGATAGAGAATGCCCGCCGCCGCGATGGCGCCGAGCACTTGCGCCACGATGTAGCCCGCGAGCTGCGAAGCCTTGAAGCGGCCCGCGGCCGCGAGGCCGATGGACACCGCCGGATTGAAGTGCCCGCCCGAGACCGGACCCAGTGCGTACGCCCCAGTCACCACCGTGAGGCCGAAGGCCAGCGAAACGCCGAGCAGGCCGATGCCGACATTCGGAAAAGCCGCTGCCAGGACCGCGCTTCCGCAGCCTCCGAGCGTGAGCCAGAAAGTACCAATGAACTCGGCAGACCACTTTTTATAGGTACTGTGTTCCATAACGCTCCATCCTGAAGTTGAGAAGGCGCGCAGCCCGGGAGGCGATGCGCGGGCGGATTCTAGGAACGCAAATAGAGGGCGTCGAGCAAGTCGTTGGCACTAACGGAACCTGTTCACGGATGGCGCTGCTTTTGTGCATTGCCGCAACTGAGTTGCATCTGCGGCACCAACGCATTTCGTGATCTTTTACATCGTCACGACGATCTTTCCGAACGCGCCGCGCTCCAGGTGATCGAGTGCGGCGGGCAACTCGTCGAAGCCGTATTGCGCGGCGATCACCGGCTTGAGCGCGTTCGCGTCGACGGCGCGCACCAGGTCTTCGAGCGCGCGCCGGTGGCCCACGCCGATGCCCTGCACCGTCACCCGGCCCAGCACCATCGCGTAGAACGACGCGCTCAGCGTCTCGCCTTCGAGCATGCCGATGATCGACACGCGTCCGCCCTGCTTCACGGCCTGCAGCGAGCGGTCGAGGTTGGGTCCGCTCGCGAGTTCGAGCACGTGGTCGACACCGCGTCCCTGCGTGAGGCTTCGTACTTCCGCGGGCCAGTCGCCGCCGCGCGCGAGCACGTGCGTGGCGCCGAGCGCAAGGGCCTGCGCGCGCTTGGCCTCGTCGCCGCCCGTGACCACGATGGCGCGCGCGCCGTGCAGCCGGGCGATCTGCAGGCCGAACAGGGCGACGCCGCCCGTGCCGTGGATCAGCACCGTCTCGCCTGCGCGGAGCGCACCCGTTTCAGCCAGGGCGAACCACGCGGTGAGGCCCGCGCAGGGCAGCGTGCTGGCTTCGGCGAGGCTCAGCGTCTCGGGTGCGGCCACGGCCCAGGCGGCGTCGATCAGCACGTGCGAGGCCAGCATCCCGGGCCCGGGTCCGCCGAGCAGCGTGGTGTCGGCGTGCCAGTGGCTGTCGATCCAGCCGCCCCAGAAGGTGTCGATGACGCGATCGCCCACGGCGAAGCGCGTCACACCCGGGCCCGCCGCCACCACGGTGCCGGCCATGTCGGAGCCGGGCACGAAGGGCAGTTCGAGCGCCATGCCCATGCCGTCGCGCGTCATCAGCAGGTCGCGGTAGTTGAGCGACACCGCGCCGACCTTCACGAGGATCTGGTTCGGCCCCGGCTCGGGCAACGGGGCCTCGGCCTGTTCGAGATGGACGCGGCCGAATTCGGGAAGCTGCCAGCGGCGCAGCGTTCGGGGTTCTTGCATGAATGAGCTCCAAGGGGAAGACAGGAAGCCTTCATGCTATTGACGAGTGAATCTATCCGGTGGAGGATAATTTTCCTTTTAATGGCGCCTGAAAGTATCCAATGGGTCAACGCCTACAAGGAATCGAGGAATTCGTCGCCGCCGTGGAGGCAGGCAGCTTTGCGCTGGCGGCGCAGCGCCTGCACGTGACGCGCTCGGCGGTCGCCAAGAGCATCGCGCGGCTCGAATCGCGGCTCGACACCCGGCTCTTCCTGCGCACCACGCGCAGCCAGAGCCTCACGGAAGAGGGCCACGGCTACTACGAGCGCTGCCGCCGCGCGCTCGCCGAGCTCGAAGCGGCCGAGGCCGTGGCCGACGTGGCGCGCAGCACCGCCTCGGGCCTCGTGCGCCTGAGCATGCCGGCGATGCTGGGGCGGCTGAAGGTCGGGCCGCTGCTGCTGGCGCTGGCGCGGCACCATCCGCAGTTGTCGCTGGAGCTCTCGTTCAACGACCGGCGTGTCGATCTCGTCGAGGAGGGGCTCGATCTCGCCATCCGCAGCGGCGAGCTCGCCGACAGCGCGGAACTGGTCGCGCGGCCGGTCGGCATGCAGTGGATGGTGCTGTGCGCCTCGCCCGGCTACCTTGCCGCGCACGGGCATCCGGGTGGCATCGACGAGCTGAAGGAGCACGGAGCGGTGCTCTACGCGCGCGACGGGCAGGTGTCGTCCTGGCGCTTCCATGACGCCGAAGGCCGCCTCGTCGAGGTGACGCCGCCCTCGCGGCTGCGCTGCGACAGCGCCGAGGTGCTGCTCGAGGCGGCCATCGGAGGCATGGGCCTCGCGCGCCTGCCGGCATGGCTGGCGGCCGACGCGCTCGCCGCAGGCACGCTGGTGCGCGTGTTCGACGAGCCCCGGCCCTTCGGCTTCGAGCTCAACGTGATCCGCTCGCGCAGCCGCTACCTGCCGCTGAAGACGCGCGTGGTGACCGACTGGCTGGCCGAGCACCTGCCGCCGCTGCTGGCCGCGCGCTGAGCGCCGGCGCTATCCTGCGGCCTTCGAGAACCACGACGAGGAGACCCGCGCATGCGCCCATTCGCCATCCGACACATCGCCGCCGCGGCAGGCATTGCCGCCGCATTCCTTCTGGCGGCGCCGAACGCTCTGGCGCAGGGCACCGTCAACGCGCTGTGCAGCACCGACGCAGGCTGGTGCGAGGCGGCGGCCGCGGCCTTCACGCGCGAGACCGGCATCAAGGTGCAGCAGGCGCACAAGGGCACCGGCGAGATCGGCGCCCAGTTGCGCGCGGAAGCCGCCAATCCCAAGACCGACATCTGGTGGGGCGGCACCGGCGATCCGTTCCTGCAGGCGGCCGAGCAGGGTCTGCTGGAGCCCTACCGCCCGCCCTACATCAACGACCTGCACGACTGGGCGGTGCGCCAGTACGCGCTGTCGCAGAACATGGTGGGCGGCTTCTACACCAGCGCCATCGGCTTCGGCTTCAACACCGACGTGCTGAAAAAGAAGAAGCTGCACGAGCCGAAGTGCTGGGCCGACCTGATCAAGCCTGAATACAAGGGCGAGATCGAGATCTCGCACCCGGCCACCAGCGGCACGGCCTACACCATCATCGCGGGCCTGGTGCAGCAGATGGGCGAGGACGCGGCCTTCGAATACCTGAAGAAGCTGCACCGCAACGTCACCAGCTACACGCGCAGCGGCCAGGCGCAGGCGCCCAACGTCGCCAAGGGCGAGGTGGCCATCGGCGTGAGCTTCATCTTCGGCTTCGAGCGCTGGCGCTACGACAAATTTCCCGTGAAGACCGCCGCGCCCTGCGAGGGCACGGGCTACGAGATCGGCGGCATCGCGCTGGTGAAGGGCGCGCGCAACAAGGAGAACGCGAAGCGCTACTACGACTGGCTGATGAGCCCCGCGGGCCAGGCCATCGGCGGCAAGGCGGGCAGCCTGCAGTCGCCGGCCAACAAGACCTTCAAGCCCGATCCGCGCATCCCCTCGATGGCCGAGGTGAAGCTGATCAAGTACGACTTCGAGAAGTACGGCAAGGCGGCCGAGCGCAAGCGGATCATCGACCGCTGGACGCGGGAGGTGGAGTCTCTGCCGAGATAGGGCTCGCCCCCAGGCTTCGCGCACTTCGTGTCGCTGCGCCAACCCCCTGCCGGGGGCAACACCTGCGGCCCGGCAAAGCCGGTTCCGCGGTGTTCCTGGAAGAAGTCCTCCAGGGCGCCTGACGATTCTGGCGTGTGACTTGCCTGCGCGGGGCCCCGGGGTCAGGGCGAGCTGGCCGTGAAGGTGACCTGGCCCGTGTAGATGCCGGCGGTGCGGCTCGCCAGGTTGGCGTAGGAAAAGGTCCAGGTGGCGCTGCGCTGGGTGACGAGGTTGGCGAAGCTGGTGCCCGCGACGTTGACCGCCGTGCCTGTGCCCGTGTTCGGAATCTGCGGCGCGGGCAGGTTGGCGTCGCTGCTGGCGATGGTGATCTCCGACAGCGGGATCGTGTTCGCGCCGCTCGCCAGCGGCGTCGTGGCCGTCGCCCGCAGCGTGATCTGCCCCCCGTTGCTGCGCACCTCGACAGGCAGCGCGTTGTTGCTGGGCGTGACGCTGAAGCCCGGCGCCGCGCCGCTCCAGTTCACCGGCGTGTTGTTGCCGGCGACCGGCGTGGTCGGGCCGCCCGGAATCGACGGCGTCAGCACGAAGCCCACCGTGCTCGTGGTGCCGCCGGGCGTGGGCCAGGCGCCGTCGCCGATGCGGAAGAAGATGAACTTGTCGATGGCGATCGTGAAGTCCAGGTTGACGCCGGTGCTCAGCGGCACCGAGGCACTGGGTCCGGCGGTGCTGGACGCGGCCTGGGCGATGCCCGTGCCCAGCACGCCGGCGACTGCGCCGGTAAGTGCGCCAGCAAGTGCGAAGCTGCACGAAGCGTGCGAGGCCATGGGGAGTTTCATTTCAGCTCCACGTCCACCTTGAAGCTGCCCTTGTCCCAGTCGAGCCTGCCGCTGGCCTTGACCGGATAGACGGGCTGCGGCGCCGGCTGGCCGTTCTCGGCCTTGGGCACGAGCGCCAGCGTGCGCGTCTGGCCCGGCAGGATCGGCGTGCCCTCGGGCACCAGCTCGAACGCGCGGCCATTGCTGTCGGTGGCGTCCAGGCTGCCTTCGAGCCGGCCGTGCGCATCGCCGGTGTTGGCCACGGTCACCACCGCGCGGCGCGCGCCGCCGGCTTCTCCGCTGGCGATCTGCCTGATCTCGAGCCTGGGCTCGGCGCCGTCGAGCATGACGTACACGGCCACCGCGATGCGGCCCGTGACCGGCAGGCTCAGGCTGGCGCCGCCGTTGCGGATGACGGTCTGCTGCGCCGGCTCCGTGCCCTCGATGGCGATCATGAAGCGGCACTCGCCGCGCGGCGCGTCGGCCGGCGGCTCCACCTGGAAGCGGAACGAGCGCTTGCTGCGCGCGGGCACCGAGAGGCTGCGCCGCTCCAGCACCACCCACGGCCTGCAGCTGCCGGGCAGCAGCTCGTCGTGGTAGCCGATGTTGCCCTCGGCCGAGTAGCTCCAGTCGATGGTGCGCATCGAGACCTCGGTGGCGGTCGATGCAAGGTTGTGAATGTCGAGCGACTGTCCCAGGCGCGCGCCGGGCTTGCCCGAGAGCTCGAAGCGCGACGGCGTGACGGCCAGCTCGAAGGGCGCGGCCCTCGCCATGCCGGCGGCCGCGAGCAGCGCAAGGCAGAAGGACGCGAGGGCACCCGTGGAACCGGCTTCGCCGGGCCACAGGGTGCGTCCCCCTCCCGAAGGAGAGGGGGAAGGCGCGAAGCGACTCAGGGGGTGTCTCATGGCAGTGTCTCGATCTCGAAGAACGACTCGAAGCTCAACGCCGAGCCCGTGGGCATGCGCAGCTCGCGCGGATCGATGCGCAGCGTGAGCTCGAAGGTCTCGTTCATCCACGGAGCCTGGACCACGCCGTTCCACACCTGCACACGGTCGCCGGGCCGACCGCTGCCGCTCGCGAATGCGCCGCTGCCGCGCCACTGCACCAGCATTCCCGCCGGGGAGCGCAGGCCCGCGACGTTGGCGGGAATCACGTAGAAGATGCGCGCGCGCCGGCCCATGTGGGGCGTCATGGCCAGGCGGTACTCGATGCGGCCGAGGGGGAGCACGACCACGTGGCCGTCCATCGCCTGCGCATTGCTGAAATCGCTGCGCACGTGCGCGCGCGGCGAGGCCGAGTCGTCGAGCCGGGCGACCGTCGCCCATGCGGGAGCCGCCAGCACCGCGCCGCACAGCAGCGCGGCGGCGGCGGTCGCTCGGCGAGGGCGCGGCGGCTTCATTCCATCGACGCCGTGAATCGCACGGTGCCCTTGTAGTTGCCGCCCGGGTAGACGACGTCGTTGTCGTAGCTGAACTGCAGCCGAGTGGCCGTCACGTTGCGCGACAAGTAGGTCCAGGTGCCGACGCCCAGCACGCAGGGCAGGCCGAGCGGACCGACGCAGAAGGTGGCGTTCGCGTCGTAGCTCGCGATCGACTGGTTGGCGGTGGTGTCGAAGCGGCCGTTCTGGATGTCGCCCGAGGCCGCGCTGCTGTTGTTCGTGGCCACCCAGCTGATCTTGCTGAAGGGAATGGCCGTGGTGCCGCAGCCGCCCGACTGGCAGGTCAGCGCAACCGACGAATCCACGCGCAGCGTCACCGGCCGCGCCACGGTGGTGTTGGCCACCGGGCGCACCGGCATCACCCACACGTCGATGGCCGGCGTGCCGGCCACGGCCGTGGGGGTCAGCCCCGCGTTGGCGCCGGTGACGCTGAAGGCCACCGTGTCGACGGTCGCGCCGGCCGAACCGACGCGAAGCGTCAGGCTGTAGGTGCTGCCGGTGTCGGTGACCGTGGTGATGACGGCGCGCGCGGACGTGGCGGCAAGCAGGGCCGCCGCGAGCGCCATCGCCGTCGCCGCACGCCCAGGCATCAGATGCCCTGGGCCGTGTACGTGATGGTGTTCGTGTAGGTGCCCGCCACCCAGCCCGCGGGTGTGCCGCCGAGCGTGTAGGCCCAGGTGCCCGAGGCGACCGCGTTCGAGGGGAACGAGGTCGAGGCGCAGGCGCCGAGGTTGGCCCCGGGGTGCGGCAGCGTGCCCGTGGTCGCGACGGTGAAGTCCGCGTTCGCCGGGCCGCCGGCGGCGGGCGCCCAGGTGCCCATGGCGCAGTTGATGGTGCCGGCGCCCGCGTTGGTCCAGGCGTACACGTTGAGCGTGTTCGTGGTCGAGGCGGGCGTGACGGTGGGAGCCGCGCCGTTCCAGTCCACGTTGGTGTTGTTGCCCGTGACCGGCGTGGTGGGCACGGGCGGGATGCTGAGGGTGGAGGCCCAGGTCACGGTGTCGATGGTGGTGTTGGTCGAGCCCACGCGCAGCAGGATCAGCTTGGGCACCGTCACGCTCAGGTTCACCTTGGCCTGGGCGGTGATGGTGCCCGTGCCGGAGCCGTACTGGCTCTCGGCCGGGGCCTGCCCGCCGGCCAGCGCGAGGACTGCCAGCGAAAGCATCTGCATGCTGCGCACGAGGGGTGTTCGGATCATGGGAACTCCTTCTGGTTGGATGCGGCGGGGTGGAAAAAAGGAAGGTCGGTGCGGCTCATTCGCCCACCTTGACCACGGGTATCTCCGCGCTGGCCCGGCCACGCAGCGGAACGTTCACGCTCACCCCGGTCTCGCCGGCCGCGCCCCAGGGCAGCGGCACGCTTTCGAGCGTGAGCGTCAGCTGGTGGCGGCCGGTGGTCACCAGCGGGAATTCGAAGCGGCCATCGCGGTCGGTGGTGGCGCGGTAGCGGCCGTCGAGCAGCACCTCGACGCCGGCCACGCCGCCTTCGCCCGACTGCTGCTCGCCGTCGCGGTTGGCGTCGTAGAACACCCGGCCCGACACGCTGCCGCCGCCCGCGCCTTCGCCGCGCGCGCCCGCCGGGCGGAAGGCGGTGCCGGCGCTGCCTTCCCATCGCAGGTAGACGTAGGCGGCCTTCTCGTTGCTGCGATAGAGATTGGGAGACGAATACGAGGTCGGCAGCAGCGACGCGCGCGCCTGGTTGAAGTTGGCCATGAAGCCCACGCGCCAGCCCATGCCCAGCTCCTTCTCGGCCGTGAGCGAGCCCGACAGGCCGCGGCTGGTGTAGAGGCCGCCGCTTTGCGAGGTGTAGCGCAGGTTGCCGCCGACGTGGAAGCCGTCGTCGATCCAGGAGCGCAACTGCAGGCCCGCCGTCGGGTAGCTGCGGGAGGTGCCGCCGCTGCGGTCGCGCGCGTAGCCGACGGTGGTGGTGAGCTCGGGGCGCATCGTCTCGCGGCGCCCGCCGATCCAGTCCTGCTCCCACTGCAGCTCCTGGCCGGTGGCCGCGGAGTCGCCGAGCACGATCAGCTCGTTGCGGCGCACCGTCAGCGAGAAGCGGCTGCGCGGCCAGTCGAACAGGCGGGTCTGCCAGAAGGCGCTGCCGTAGAGGCTGCGGCCGTCGCCGCTGCCGCCCGCGATGCTCCCGTCGGGGAGCCCGTCGTAGCGCGTGCGGTAGACGCTCAGGCTGCCGCCGATGGAGTTGTCGCGGTCGAACAGGTACTGGAAGTTGCCGCTCGCGCCGAAGCGGCGGTAGCCCGCGAGGTTGAAGTTCACGTCCCGCCGGGAGCGCTCGTAGTCCAGGCCGACGCCCCAGCTCAGGCGGCTGGTGTTGCGGTCCACCCGCCAGTACGCGCCGCGCGTGCCGGTCGCCAGCGCGTAGTCGCCGAAGTACAGGTTGGGCCGCGCGGTGTAGGCACCGAACTCGTGGCGGTACAGGCCCGTGCGCGCGCTCGCTTCGACGAACAGGCCCCGCGAATCGCCGGTGGCCACCCCGGGCGTGGACGAGCTCACGCGGCTGCCCACCAGCGTGGCGCGAGCCTTGAAGTCGCCGTCTCGCACCACCTCGCGGCCCCAGCCCACCGAGCCCGCCCAGCTGGTGACGTCCTTGCTGCCGTAGCCCCGGGCCGTGAGCGGGTCGTAGTAGTAGGCGGGCACGTTGCGCGCCCGGTCGAGCTGGAACGACGCGAACCACGGGTCGCCCAGGCGCAGCGTGGCGCCGAGCCAGCCGAGCGTGCCCTGGCTCTTCTCGAAGCCGGGGTACGGTCCGCCGGTCAGGTTGCCGCGCTGGCCGAAGCCGCCGCGCAGGTCGAAGTCGTTGCCGTAGACGCGCATGGACGCGCCGCGCACCGTGGTCGAGCCCAGCGAGAGCCTGTAGTTGCGCGCCAGGCCGCCGGTGAGCTCGCTCTGGATGTCGCCCACGGCGGTGTCGGCGAAGGTCTGCATGGTCAGCGGAAAGCCGAGGTTGCGCAGCGTGAAGCGGCCGCTGGTGGCTTCGCGCGCATAGCCCAGCGAGCCGATGCCCAGGCCGCTCGCGCTGTTGTCGCCGCCCAGGTGGCGGCCGTCGGCCTGCAGCACGAATTCGCCGTAGTTGAGGGTTTCGCGCCGGTATTCGAAACGCTGGCCGAACTCGGTCGCGCGCTGGCGGCCGTAGCCGGTGGTGGTGGCGTCGCCGAAGCCGATGCGGCTTTCCACCAGCCAGGCCCGGTAGCCCTGCGGCTGCTCGGACTCGGGCGTCGCGTCGGTCGCGGGGGTGTCCGCGTCGGACGTCATGAAGCGGTCTTCGTAGGCCTTGGGCGCGGAATCGGCGAGCGCCTTCAGCCGCGCCTGCTCCGCCTGCGCGCGGTCGAGGGTTTCGATGCGCGCGTCAGCCACGACGTGGGCGGCCGGGGCCGTCGCCTGCGGTTTCTGCTGGGGCTGCGCCTGGGCCGGCGCGCAGGACAGCCATGCGAGGGCCGTCGTGCACTCGAGCCATGCAAGGGCGGCCACCGGGCGCCTTGCGGCTCCGGGGGGGCCGGAAACGGCCCGTGGCGACGTGCAAGTCATCAGACGTCATCCCTGTCTCGTTCCCCGGGGCTGGACCCCTGTTCTCTGTCACTTCTTGGCAGTCGTCAGGATATTTCAGAACTGTTAACAAGAGTCAATTTTTCCGGGCTCGGAGGGTTTTCCCCAGCGAAGCGCATGGGCGCCGGGTCTTCAGGAATGCCAAAAATGGAACGTTGAGCTTCATTTGCCCTTGATGAAGACAAAAGACAACCCAATTGAGGATGTTGGTGCGCGGGCGCTTTCCGGCGCCGCGCCCGACTTAGAATTTTTCGGCTTTCGACATTTCTCTATCCATGGCTGATTCCTCCAAAACCAAACTCCCGTTCCAGGCTGAAGTCGCGCAACTGCTGCATCTCGTCACGCATGCGCTGTACTCCAACAAGGAAATCTTCCTGCGCGAGCTGATCTCGAATGCATCGGACGCCTGCGACAAGCTGCGATTCGAGGCCCTCGACCATCCCGAGCTCTACGAAGGCCAGTCCGACCTCGACGTGCGCCTGAGCTTCGACAAGGCCGCGCGCACCATCACCATCACCGACAAGGGCATCGGCCTGTCGCGCCAGGAGGCGATCGACAACCTCGGCACCATCGCCAAGAGCGGCACCAAGGACTTCATGAGCAAGTTGAGCGGCGACCAGAAGGCCGACGCACAGCTCATCGGCCAGTTCGGCGTGGGCTTCTACTCGGGCTTCATCGTGGCCGACAAGATCACGGTCGAGTCGCGCCGCGCGGGCCTTCCGGCCGACCAGGGCGTGCGCTGGACCAGCGGCGGCGCCGGCGACTTCGAGGTGGCCGACATCACCCGCCCGGAGCGCGGCACCAGCATCACGCTGCACCTGCGTGAGGATGCCGACGAATACCTCAACGCCTGGAAGCTCAAGCAGATCGTCGGCAAGTACTCCGACCACATCTCCCTGCCCATCCTCATGGAAAAGGAAGAGTGGAAGGACGGCGAGAACGACCAGCCCGGCGACATGGTCAAGACCGGCGAATGGGAGACCATCAACAAGGCCAACGCCCTGTGGAGCCGTCCCAAGAAGGACATCACGCCCGAGCAGTACGAAGAGTTCTACAAGAGCATCAGCCACGACTACGAGGCCCCGCTCGCCTGGAGCCACAACCGCGTGGAAGGCAGCACCGAGTACACGCAGCTGCTGTACATCCCGGCCAAGGCGCCCTTCGACCTGTGGAACCGCGACAAGAGCGCGGGCGTGAAGCTCTACGTCAAGCGCGTCTTCATCATGGATGACGCCGATGCGCTGATGCCCAGCTACCTGCGCTTCGTCAAGGGCGTGATCGACTCGGCCGACCTGCCGCTGAACGTGAGCCGCGAGCTGCTGCAGGAAAGCCGCGACGTGAAGGCCATCCGCGAAGGCAGCACCAAGCGCGTGCTCGGCATGCTGGAAGACCTGGCGAAGAAGCAGAAGACCGCGCCGGAAAGCGGCGAGGGCAGGATCGACGTGGGCTCCGGCGAATCGGTGCCGGCCCCCGAGCCGACCGAAGGCGTGACGGACGTGGTCGACAAGAACGCGCCCACCGCGGCCGAGACCGCCGCTGCCGCCGCCGACGAATCGGGCAAGTACGCCAAGTTCTACGCCGAGTTCGGCGCGGTGCTCAAGGAAGGCCTGGGCGAGGACTTCGGCAACCGCGACCGCATCGCCAAGCTGCTGCGCTACGCCTCCACCACCACCGACTCGGTGAGCGTGAGCTTCGCGGACTACAAGGCCCGCATGAAGGAAGGCCAGGACGCCATCTACTACATCACGGCCGACACGCTCGCCGCCGCCAAGAACAGCCCGCAGCTCGAAGTCTTCAAGAAGAAGGGCATCGAGGTGCTGCTCATGACCGACCGCGTCGACGAGTGGGCGCTGAACTACCTCAACGAGTTCGACGGCACGCCGCTGCAGAGCGTGGCCAAGGGCGCGGTCGACCTCGGCAAGCTGCAGGACGAGGCCGAGAAGAAGGCCGCCGAAGAGGCCGCCGAGTCGTTCAAGCCCATGCTCGAGAAGCTCAAGACGGCTCTCAAGGACAAGGCCGAGGACGTGCGCGTGACCACGCGCCTGGTCGACTCGCCCGCCTGCCTCGTGGTGCAGGACGGCGGCATGAGCACGCAGCTCGCGCGCATGCTCAAGCAGGCCGGCCAGCCCGCGCCCGACCTGAAGCCGGTGCTCGAAGTGAACGCCGAGCATCCGCTGGTCAAGAAGCTCGAGGGCTCCTCGCACTTCGACGACCTGGCCAACATCCTGTTCGACCAGGCCCTGCTGGCCGAAGGCGGCCTGCCGGCGGACCCGGCGGCCTACGTGAGGCGCGTCAACGCGCTGCTGGTGTGAACGGCCGGCCGCGCGTCATACGGGCAGCGGCCGTCGTTCCGGCGGCGGCGCTGTTGCTCCTGGCGGGCGGCTGTTCCCACTACCACGTCGGCATTCCGCTGGTGCCCGGGCTCTCTCTGGGGCTCGGCGCCACCAAGGACGGCAACTTCTCCGTGGGCCTGAACACCGGCTTCGGCCCGCTCGGCGCGGGCGTGGCCGTGAACAACGGCGGGCAGGTGTCGGGCTCGGCCGGCGTGGGTGTCGGCGTGGGGCCGGTGCGCACGGGCGTGAGCAAGGGAGCCGTGCTCTACGACCCCAACGCCGCGCCCACGGCTCCAGCGGCACCGGCTACGGCAGCCGTAGCGCCCGCCGCAGGCGGCGCGGTGGCTTCTGCCGCGCCTGCGGCTTCCTCCGGGACGGCCGCCGCGCCGGCTCCGGTGCAGTACTACTCGACGCCCGCAGCCCCTTTCACGCCCGTGGGCCCCGTTCCCCCGCCCGCTCCGGTGGCCACGGCACCCGCCAGCGCAGCGCCGGCGGCGACCGTCAGGCGGGCGCCCCTGGTCAAGATCACCCGGCCGCCGCCCGAGCCCACGGCGCCCGTTGCTCCCGCGGTGAACGTCACCTACCGTCCGCCCGCCGCGGCCGCGACGGCCGCCGCCGCGCTTTCGGCCCGCGACACCGGCACGCCGGGCAATCCCGTCGCGCCGTGACGCGGCCCCTGACGCGGCCCCTGGTGCGTCCCTGATGCGCCCATAGGCGTGCCCCTCACGCGGACACGCGGCCCGGCCTAACATGGCGGCCGGTATCTCCCCCGGAGACAGTCGCCCGTGATGACCCGCCGATCGCTCCTGCTGCAACTCGCCGCCATGGCCGCCCTCGCGGCCGGGGGAGCCCATCGCGCGGTGAAGGCGCAGCTCGCGTATCCCGCCAAGGCCATCCGCTGGATCGTGCCGTACGCGGCGGGAGCCGGGGCCGACATCGTCGCGCGCACCATCTCCGCCCAGCTCGCCATCGACGCGGGTCAGTCCGTCGTCATCGAGAACCGCGCCGGCGGCAACACCGCGCTCGGCGCCATGGAAGCCGCGCGCGCCCCGGCCGACGGCTACACGGTGCTGTCGGCCGACAGCGGCACGCTGGTGTTCAACCCGGCGCTCTACCGCAACCTCAGCTACGACCCCTCGCGCGACTTCGTGCCCGTCACCCTGCTCGGCCGGCTGCCGATGGTGCTGCTGGTCGGCCCGGCCAGCGGCGTGAAGGACGCGCGGGCCTTCATCGACGACGCGCGCGCCTTCCCCGGCAAGGTCAGCTACGCCTCGGCCGGCACGGGCAGCCCGCAGCACCTGGCGATGGAACTGCTCGAACGCGAGGCACGCCTCGAGATGGTCCACGTGCCCTACCGCAGCGCCGCGCCCGCGGTGGCCGACGTGGCCGGCGGACAGGTGCCGGTGATGATGTGCGACCTGGCCGCCTCGCGCCGCTTCATCCAGAGCGGCAGGCTGCGCCCGCTGGCGGTGGCGAACCCCTCGCGCCTCGCGCAGCTGCCGCGCGTTCCCACCTTCGCCGAGATCGGCCTGCCGCGCGTCGAGGCCGCCGCGCTCATGGGCCTGGTGGTGCCTGCCGGAACGCCGGGCGAGATCGTCTCGCGGCTGCAGCAGTCGGTGGCCAGCGCCATCCACAACCCGGCCGTGCTGCGCCGGCTCGCCGAGTACGGCGTGGAGCCCGCGGGCGACGCGCCCGCGCAGTTCGCGGCGCTGCTGCGGGGCGAATCGGCGCGGTGGCATCCGCTGATCCGCGACCTCAATCTTTCGCTGGACTGAAGGCCGGCGGGGAGCCGCGCGCTTTACGGCAACTTTGCGAAAGCCGGGGCCCTTGCTCACGCCGGGCTAAGAGTGGCTGCCTAGATTGGCGCATCGCACGCACAAGAAAGGTCGGCGGGGCGGCTTGCGGCAGCGCAGGAGAGAGCCGCCTCCCGAGGCCACCATGACCCGCCGGTTCCACAACGTCGTCTTCGCGGACGATTTCTTCCGCTCGCCCGCCAACGGGCTCCAGTACCACGTCGCCAACCGGCGCTTCCTGCGCGGCTTCTTCGACTCCGCCCTGGGCCGGCTGGGCCTACCGTCGAGCGAGGCTGCGCCGCTGTCCGAAGGCGGACGCATCGACGTCGCACGGCTCATGGACCGGCTGGAGTTGCCCTGCACGCCCGCGGGCTGGGCGCGCGCCTGCATCGCCGACCTGCACGCGCTGGCCGGGCGCGACGGCATGCCGGCCTTCGGCCCCGGGTGCCTGGTGATCGGCTGGGGCCTCACGCCGGCGCAGCAGCACTGCATCGACCGCTCGGGCGCCAGCTACCTCGACATCGAGATCGACCCGCGCCGCTTCACGGAGCACCTGCATTTCTGCGCGCGCACCAACGACCCCGCCGTCGAGGCCGCGCTGCTCGCGCGCCGCGTGGACGAAGAGTTCTTCTGGAACCACGCGAGCGCGCTCAAGGGCCGCTTCGCGCGTCACGGCGCGGCCTCGCTGTTCGACCCGCGGCTGCGCGTGGGCCTCTTCTTCGGCCAGAGCCTGGTCGACCTGTCGCTCGTCAGCGGCGGCCGCACCATGCATCCGGCCAGCGTGATCGCGCCGCTGCGCGAGCTGGCGCAGGGCGTCGACCTGCTGGTCGTCAAGCCGCACCCTTACGAGAGCGCGCTGCACGACCTCGCGCCCATCGCGCGCGCCATTCCCAACGTGGCGTGGACCAGCGAGAACAGCTATGCGCTGCTGTCGGCGGCCAACGTGCACTTCGCCGCCAGCCTGTCGTCGAGCGTGCTCACCGAGGCGCGCTACTTCCGCAAGCCCGCGCACACGCTGATCCGCGCCGACCGCAACGCGCCGGAGCAATTGCCCAGGACCTGCTCGGGCTGGATACCGGTCGGTGCCGAGCTGGGCTCGATGGATTTCATGGCCGAGGCCTGCGGCCTGGCTGATGAGCGAAGCGGCGGGGCGGCTCGCAGCTTCCCGGCCTGGCCCGCTGCCGCGATCGACCGCGCCTTCCTCACGCGCTGGGGCCTCGACGACCAGGCCCGGGGCCTGGCCGAAATGGCCGAGCTGCAACTGGAGCGCCCCTACCTCTTCCACCCCGGCAGCCCCGCGATGAGCTGGCTGAGCCACGGCTGGGACGGCTTCGACGGCGAGGGCGCGCGCAGCGTGGGCGAGCTGGCCTGCCTCGTGGTGCCGCTGCCGGCGCTGTCGGCGCGATCGCTGCCGCTGTCGCAGATGCAGCCGCATCGCGTCGAGGTGCGCATCGACTACCGCAGCAACGCCAAGGCCACCAGCGTGCACGCGATGCTCGACGGCGCGGTGGTGCCCGGCCAGCGCGTCACCGGCGCGCGGCGGCGCAGCCTCGTGTTCGAGGTGGAGCCGGCCGCCGGGCGCAAGTGCCTGGTGCTCCAGTTCGTCGTGGCCGACACCGCGCGCGGACCCGGCATGCGCCGCAAGGCGGCGCGGCCGGGCTTCACGCTCAGGAAGCTGCAGGTGTCGCTGCGCATGGGCCGGGGCCTGATCTCAGCGCCGCCGAAGGCCGCCGCACCGGCGCGGTGGTCGGAGATTTCACCGGTGCGCGCGATGGCGCGGCTCTTCCGCGCGGTGATCGATTCGGCGCGCGGTTCGGCTGGCAGTCACTGAGGCAGCGGCGCGTTACGGGCCGCGCGCGGCCTCCGCCAGCCCCCACAGCAATACGGTCCAGTGCCGAAGCCGCTCCATGGCGGCCTGCCGCCCTTCGGACGCATTCGCCTCGCCATCCGGCAGGTCGAGCAGCTCGCCCGCCGCGGCGGCCACGGCCCGCGCGAACTTCGGCGCGTCGCCGCGCCACACCACCACGCGATGCGCCAGCCCGAGTTGCGCCGCGCGGCCTGCGTTGATCGCCTGCTCGGGCTGGTCGGTGAGCAGCAGCAGGATCGGCTTGCGGTAGACCGCCGCGATCGAGAGCGCCGCCATGCCTGGCGCGGAAACGATGAACGCGCTGCGCGCCGCCGCCTCGATCCAGTGTTCGTCCCGCGCATGCCAGTGAGGGCGATGCGCATAGCCTTCGCCGACGAGGTGCGCGGGCACGCCGGCGTCGGCAAGGCCCTGCTCCAGCCCGTCGGCCAGCGCCGGCTCCTGGAAATGCGGATTGAGATACACGGCCGCCATCTGCCGCGCCTCATCGCCGTGCCCTGCCGCGTCCACCACCGCCACCGGCGTGGCGAGCCGATGGCGGCCGCGTCCGTCATGCCGGGGCTCTTCGTAGGCGAAGTCATGCTCGATGCGCGCGAGGCTGCGGTCGATCTGCCAGGCCACGATGCGGCCGAACACCCGGGCGACGAAGCCCGGCATGCGCCCGCTGAAGTTGGTCTCCAGCGCATGCCGCAGGCTCGCGCCGTACACGTGCACCACCTTGCGCCGCCAGAACGGCAGCCAGCCCATCAGCAGCAGCGCGGGGTGGAAGGAGTCGTTCACCACCAGGTCGGCGTCGCGCAAGTGCGCGCGCAGCTTCCACACGTCGCGCAGCATGCGTTCGGGCCTGAACATGTACTGCGCCACGTTGCGGTCGGTCTCGCGGCGCAGCATGTTCTGCTGCGTGTCGAACTGCACTGCGTAGTGGCGCGAGAGCACCGGCGCGTCGATGCCGAAGCCGGCAAGGAAGCGCGCGCCTTCGTCGGAGGTGGTGAGCACGCGCACCTGCGCACCGGCCTCGCGCAGCGCATGCGTGAGCAGCTGCGCGCGCATCAGGTGGCCGCGCGCGTCCGCGGTCGCGAGGTAGAGGATGCGCGGCGGCATCGCTCAGGCGTGGTGCCGCACCGGCGGTGCCGAGCCCGGCCGCAGGCGCAGCGCCACGCCGGCGAGCCACATGCCGAACGCGCCGGTCACGCCGAAGCCGCGCTCGGTGTTGCGCACCTCGCGCATCAGCTGCGCGAGCCGCGCCTCTTCATGCGGCGCCACGCAGCGCTGCAGCGTGCGGGTGCACAGGCGGATGTGGCGGTCCTCGTCGGCCATCACGCGCGACAGCAGCGGATGCAGCGCATGCTGCGGTCCGATCAGCGCGCAGTGGCGCTGCAGGATGCGCGAGGCCATCTGCTCGGCCGCGAGGCCGATGGCGTAGGCCGGCACCAGCCCGCCGTGCGCGAAGTGCGGCGCATGGCGGCGGATCAGCGCCTGCCAGCGCGCGAGCTTGCGGCGGCTGAACCAGTCGGGCCTCGGCGCTTCCTCCGGCGATGCGGCGGCCTGCGCGCTGCCGCCGCGCTCGACGATGGCCTGCGCGAAGAGGCGCGCATGCAGCTGCTCGTCGGCCAGGTGCTGGTCGAGCTGGCGCGCGAGCCACTCGGGTGGCGCGATGCGCAGCTCGCGCTGCAGCGCCTGCTCCGACGATTCCTCGCCCACGAGGTAGAAGCGCAGCAGCAGCATCTCGCCCGCATTGCTCGCATGCAGCTGGCGCAGCGCGGCGCGCTTGACGTGGTGCACCAGCCAGGCCTGCAGCGCGGGCCAGCCGCGCAGACGCGGCGGCGAGAGGCAGTCGAAGCCGGCCGAAGCGCCGGCTGGCGAGTCAGCGGGCATCTGCCTTGGTCTTCACCGGCGAGTGCTGCTGCTGCCAGCCCAGCACCAGGCCGATGAAGCTGTCCTGCAGGAAGGCGCGCGCGGACGCGTCGGCGCCCGCGAACTCGCGCTGCTGGCCGTCGTAGCGCACGTAGCCCTTGCCGCTCGCGGCGCCGAGCACCAGCTTCTCGTTCTTGCGGAAGCCGCGCTGCAACAGCGGCTGCAGCAGCGACTGCGATTCGAGCCCGTACAGGAACAGGTCGCGCTGCACCACCTGGCGCGGGATCTGGCCGCTCAGTGCCTGCAGCTCCAGCGTCCAGTTGCCCTGCTGCATGGCCTCGGCCAGGTCGCGGCCCTTGGCGCCGGGCGCACGGAAACGCGCGCGCGCCACCGACTTCGAGGCGCCGCTCAGCCCCAGGCCGATGGTGATGTCGGCGTCCTTCGCGCCATCGGCGCGGTTGTCTTCCACCTGCACGAACACGTTGGCCAGGCGCGCCGTCAGCGAGGGCCGGGCCAGCGCATCGACGATCTGGTCGGCCGTCAGCAGCACGTGATCGGTGGTCGACTCGCTCACCACCACGATCTGGTAGGGGTCGATGCGGATGTCGCTGAATTCGCCGCCGATGGGCGTGTGCGCATGGCTGCTGACCGACCATTCGTTGCCCGAGCGGCTCAGCAGCGCGTGGAAGGTCAGCGGCACGCGCTGGCCGCCGCGCGCCTGTCCGGAGCCCTGCAGCAGCACGTCGCCGACGATGGTCTTCCCGGCGTAGCTGCGGGTGTTGACGAAGCGGATGGTGTGCGCGCCGATGTCGAGCGCGGCGCGGGTGTCCGGGTCGTCGAGCGCGAGGCGGTTGCAGTCGTTGCCCTTGCCCGCGAGCGCGGCGAAGGGGCAGCCGGCGTCGGACCTGAAGTTGAAGACGCCGCGGCCGGCGAAGTCTGCCGCGCCGGCCAGCGTGAAGGCGCCCGCGAGCGTGATGCCGAGCGCCAGCCGGCGGGCGGAGAACGAAGAGGGGAGGGACATGGTTCCTGTCTTTTTTGTTGTTCTGGAGATGAGGCGGAGCGAAGTTCAGGGGCGGTGGTACGACAGCGCCTGCGCATCCGCATTGGTGCGGCCCGTGGTGTGCCAGCCGACGCCGCGCGCGAACGCGCCCAGCATGTCGATGGCCGAGAAGCCCAGGATCAACGCCACCCCCGCGAGCCAGCGCAGCCCGCGCAGCGGCGGGAGGTCCTGATGGTTCAGCGCCTTCATGCTGAAGCCCAGCCGCGTGAACAGCACCGCCAGCGGCCCGATCGGGCCGCTCTTCGCGAGCCATTGCCAGCGCGGCGACACGTAGCTGCGCAGCAGGTGCGGCGTGAGCGAGTAGGTGTCCTGCCCGCGCATCCAGCGCAGCTTGAGCGCCTGGGCGCGCGTGTCGGGCAGGCGGTGCTCGGTGTGGGCCGCGGCCGCGTAGTGGATGGGCACGCCCGCCGCCTTCAGCCGCATGCCGAGCACCTGGCAGTGCGCGCGGTAGACGCCGTCGAGCGCCTGGTAGCTGTGCTCTTCGAACACCTCGCGGCGGAAGGCCACGTTGTTCGCGTAGAAGTTGCTCGTGGCGCCGGCGTGGTCGGCATTGGGGAAGTACATGAAGTCGATGGTGGTGAGCGCGGTGCCCACCACGTTGGCCGCATAGCTGGTGCGCCCGGCCACCACGGCGGGCGCGTCGGCGCCCCTGGTGAAGGGCAGCAGCATCTGCAGCAGCCAGTCGTCGTCGGGCAGGCAGTCGGCGTCGGCGAACACCACGTGCGTGCAGCGCTGCGCGTCGGTGGCGGCGAAGCCGGCGTTCTTGGCGTCGTAGTAGCCGGTGCTCGCGTCGATGCGCACGAAGTCGACCGGGCGGCCCGCGAGCGCGCTCACGGCCTCGCAGGTGGAGGCGCTCAGCCCGTCATGCGTGATGACCACCTGCGCGAGCGCGCTCAGCGGCAGCTTCTGCTTCGCCAGCAGGGCCACAAGGCGCTGCAGGCTGGCACCGGCCCTGGCCTCGGCATCGGCTCCGCCGCGCAGGTTGTTGGTCTCCAGGACCAGCGCGCAATGCGAGGCAACTTGATCGGGCATCATCGAATTTTCCTGTCCGGACATCGTTTTGAAGGCTTGCATCCTGCTTTTATCGCACAACCGCGCCCGCCACCAGTGCCGCACGCCATGGGGCCGCCCATGAAAGTGACCATCTTCGGCGCGGGCTACGTGGGCCTGAGCTTCGCCGCCTGCCTGGCCGAGGCGGGCCACGAGGTGCTGTGCGCGGACGCCGACATGGCGCGCATCGAGGGGCTGCAGCGCGGTCGGATGCCGCTGCACGAGCCGGGACTGGAAGCGCTGGTGGCTTCGGGCGTCGCCGCCGGCAGCCTGCAATTCACGGCCGACGAGCGCGCGGCCTGCGAGCACGGCGAGCTGCTCTTCATCGTGGTGAACACGCCGGCTGATGCCGAGGGCCGGGTCGACCTGCGACACGTGATCGCGGTGGCCGCCGCCATCGGACGGCACCGCGGCCGCGACGCGCTGGTGGTGTGCAAATCGACCGCGCCGGTGGGCACGGCCGCGCAGGTCGAGGCGGTGCTGGGAGGCGAGCTCGCGCAGCGCGGCACGCGGCACCGCATCGCCGTGGCGGTGAACCCCGAGTTCCTGCGCGAAGGCTCGGCCGTGCGCGACTGCCGCCAGCCCGACCGCGTGGTGATCGGCAGCGAGGACCCATGGGCCATCGAGCTGCTGACCCGGCTCTACGCGCCCTTCATCCAGGACCCGCAAAGGCAGCTACTCGTGATGGACCGCCGCTCGGCCGAGCTTACCAAGTACGCGGCCAACGCGATGCTCGCCACCCGCATCAGCTTCATGAACGAGATGGCCCGCGTGGCCGAGCAGGCGGGCGCCGACATCGAGGCGGTGCGTCGCGGCATCGGCGCCGACAGGCGCATCGGCCCCGACTTTTTGCAGGCCGGCGCGGGCTACGGCGGCTCGTGCCTCGCGAAGGATGTGCGGGCGCTGGTGCATGCCGCCGAACGCAACGGCCATGCGCTGCGCATCCTCCCGGCGGTGGCCGTCACCAACCACGAGCAGAAGGGCCGGCTGTTCGAGCTGATGTCGCGGCATTTCGGCGGCACGCTCGCAGGCCGGACCATCGCCGTGTGGGGCCTGGCCTTCAAGGCCGACACCGACGACATGCGCGATGCGCCCAGCCTCGTGCTGCTGGAGCGCCTGTGGGCCGCCGGCGCGCGCGTGCGGGCCTACGACCCGGCGGCGATGTCGAATGCGCGCAGCCTCGTCGGCGAACGCGACGACGTGCACTGGTGCGACACCGCACAGGAAGCGCTGCGCGGCGCCGACGCGCTGGCCGTGGTCACCGAGTGGGCGGAGTTCCGCCAGCCCGACTTCGCGCTCATCGCGAAGGAGCTGAAGGTGCCGCCGGTCATCTTCGACGGGCGCAATCTCTACGACGACGCGAAAGCCGAGTCGGCCGGCATCGCGTACTACGGCATCGGTCGGGGCCGGTCGTCAATGCTGCGCTGAATCTTCCGGGGGCAGGAACGCATCCCCCGGCGTGAGCGGCGCATGCCGGTAGCTCGCCGGCGTGCGGTTGAGCTTCACCGGCGCGCCGATGCCGCGGTAGCCACCGGGCATTTCCACCACCATTTCGCGGTGCTGCGTGTGCGGATGCTGCAGGGCGGCGTCGACGGGCAGCACGGGTGCGGCGGGCACGCCGGCGGCCATCAATTGATCGACCAGCGCGCGGCCGTCGAATGCCGCCATCGCCGCCTCGAGCCGCTGCTTGAGCTGCGCGCGATTCACCGAGCGCGCGCCGGCCGTGCGAAAGAGTGGATCGTCCGCGAGTTCGGGCAGGCCGATGCAGCGGCACATGCTCGCGAACTGCCGGTCGTTGCCCACGGCGACGAACACCGGATCGGTGCCGGTAGCGAGCGCGTCGTAGGGATAGATGTTCGGATGCGCGTTGCCGGTGCGGCGCGGCTCGGTGCCGTCCATGAACCAGTTGGCGGCGTGCGGGTGCAGCAGCGAGAGGCCGCTGTCGTACAGCGCGGCCTCCACGAACTGGCCGCGGCCGCTGCGGTTGCGTTCCTGCAGCGCGAGCAGCACGCCGATCACCGCGTTGAGGCCGGTCACCATGTCGACCACCGGCAAGCCGACGCGCAGCGGGCCGCCGTCGGCCTCGCCGTTGATGCTCATGATGCCGGTCATGGCCTGCACGGCGGCGTCGTAGCCCGGCAGCCCACCCAGCGGGCCGTCGGCGCCGAAGCCCGACACGCGGCACCACACCAAGCGCGGGAAGCGCTTCGACAGCTCCTCGTAGCCGATGCCCCAGCGCTCCATGGTGCCGGTCTTGAAGTTCTCGATCAGCACGTCGGCATCGGCCACGAGCGCAAGCAGCGCCTCGCGGCCTTCGTCCGTCGAGAAGTCGAGGTGCTGCACCCGCTTGTTGCGGTTGAGCCCGTGGTAGTACGAGGCCACGCCTTCCCTGAAGGGCGGGCCCCAGGTGCGCGTGTCGTCGCCCTGCGGCGGCTCGACCTTGAGCACGTCGGCACCGTGGTCGCCGAGGATCTGGCCGCAATAGGGGCCGCCGAGGATGCGGGAGATGTCGAGTACGCGGATGCCGGCGAGGGCGCCTTGTGGGGCTTGTGTCATTTCTTGTTCCTGTGTTGCTTTCGGGGCGCGTGCACAGGCCGCCGGGTACTCCCCTCCGCGAATGTCCCCCGGGCCTGCGGCCCTCCTCCTTTATTTCGCTGCGGGGAGCACCCGACGCCCTGTGCACATGGGCGCTCTGTTGGCGCGGGGCGCATGAGCGCTGCGTCCATCGATCACGACGATGGGGTGCCTTGCGCAGCGAAATAAAGGAGGAGGCCGAAGGCCGGGGGACATTCGCGGAGCAAGGTACCCCGTCGGCGTGATCACGCCCCGAACGACTGAAGCATCAATCGAGCTGCGCCCCCGACTTCTTCACGACGTCCTTCCACTTCACCGATTCGCCAGCAATGAACTGCCCGAGCTTCTGCGGCGAAGTGTCGGCAGGCACTTCGAGACCCTGCGCCGCGAACATCTGCTTCACCTTCGGCGAATTCAGCACCTCCGTGAATGCATGGTTGAGCTTGTTCACGCGATCGGCAGGCGTGCCGGCCGGCGCGACGATGCCGAAGAACACGCTCACGTCGTAGCCCTTGTAGCCCTGCTCCGAGATCGTCGGCACGTCGGGCAGCGCCTGCGAGCGCGCGACGGTGGCCACGCCCAGCGCGCGCAGCTTGCCGGTCTTGACGTAGGGCAGCGCGGTGAGGATGTCGGTGAAGGTCATGCTGACCTGGTTGCCCAGCAGGTCGTTGAGCGCCGGGCCGGTGCCCTTGTAGGGAATGTGTTGCAGGTCGGTGCCTGCCACCGAATTGAAGAGCACGCCCGCGAGGTGCGACGAGGCGCCGTTGCCCGACGAGGCATAGCTGAGCTTGCCGGGGTTGGCCTTGGCATAGGCCACGAGCTCCTGCACGTTCTTCACTGGCAGGGCGGGGTTCACGACCAGGATGTTCGGCAGGTAGCCGACCTGGATCACCGGCGCGAAGCTTTTCACCGGGTCGTAGTTGATCTTGCGGTACAGGCTCGAGTTGATGGCCAGCGGGCCCGAGGTGCCGAACAGCAGCGTGTGGCCGTCGGCCTCGGCGCGCGCCACGTATTCGGCGCCGATGTTGCCGCCAGCGCCCGCGCGGTTCTCCACGATCATGGGCTGGCCGAGGCGGTCCTTCATCTCGGCGGCGAGGGTGCGCGCCATCGCGTCGGTGGGGCCGCCGGGCGGGAAGGGTACGACCAGCATCAGGGGCTTGGAGGGAAAGGCGTCGGCCGCTTGCGCAGCGGGCATGGCCGCCGCCAGCGTGGCACAGGCGGCCAGCAGGAAGGTGAAGCGTTTCAAGGATGTCTCCGATTTTTCGAATGAAAGAGAAAGCTCAGGCGGCCACGGCCGCGGGCGAAACGGCTGTCGCGTTCCAGTCCGCCGGCATCGCATCGGGCGAGAGCGGATCGCGCGGCAGCACGCGGTGCAGCAGCACCAGTTGCGCCCAGCGCAGGCGCGCCGCCGAGCCGCCGCGCGAGGCCTCCCAGGCCATTGCGATGGCGCTGGTGCAGTGGTAGAGCGCGGAGGCGGCCTGTCGCGCGAGCACGTCGCCGCCTTCGCGCGCTGCGGTTTCGGTGAGCGCGGCGGCGCGGTCCAGCGCGCCGCGCAGTGACTTGTCGAAACCGGGGGCGAGCGCTGCGTCGTCGAGCAGCTTTGCGCAATGCGCGCGCAGCACCGGCAGCGAGCCCTCGCGCTTCACCGCGCGTATCACGTCCAGCGCCACGATGTTGCTCGTGCCTTCCCAGATCGAGCCCAGGTGCGCGTCGCGCACGAGGCGCGCGTCGCTCCATTCCTCGATGTAGCCGCAGCCGCCGCGCACTTCCATCGCATCGCCCGTGACCTTGCGCGCATCGCGGCAGGCGCGGAACTTGATGAGCGGCGTGAGGATGCGCAGCAGCGCGTACGCATCGGGCTCGCCGGCGTCGGAGCGCGCGAGCGCCAGCGCCGTCTGGCACACCATGGTGCGGGCCTGTTCGGCCGGCAGGCGCAGCTTGTCGAGCTGGCGCTGCATCAGCGGCATCTGCTCCAGCGTGCGGCCGAAGGCGCGGCGCTCGGATGCGATGAACTCGGCCTCGGCCACCGCGCGGCGCATCAGGCCGGCGGCGCGCACGCCGTTCGACAGGCGCGAGTTGTTGACCATGTCGGCCATCTGCACGAAGCCGCGGCCTTCCTCGCCCACCAGCCAGGCGGTGGCGCCTTCGAGTCGGATTTCGCCGCTGGCCATCGAGCGCGTGCCGAGCTTGTCCTTCAGCCGGATGATGCGGTAGCTGTTGAGGCTGCCGTCGTCGAGCCGGCGCGGCAGCAGGAAGAGCGACACGCCCTTCATGCCCTGCGGGCCGTCGTCGGCGCGTGCGAGCACCATCGCAAAGTCGGCGTCGGGGTTCGAGCAGAACCACTTGTCGCCCGTGAGGCGCCAGCTGCCGTCCGATTCGCGGCGGGCCCGCGTGGCGGTGGCGGCGATGTCGGAGCCGGCCGCCTGCTCGGTCATGAACATCGCGCCCTGGGCGAGTTCGTCGAAGTCCAGCGAGGTGAGGCGCGGCAGGTATTTGGCGACCAGCTCCGGGCTGCCGAACTTCTTCAGCGTGCGCGTGAGCGAGTCGGTCATCGACACCGGGCAGCACAGGCCGAACTCCGCCTGCACGAACAGGTAGGTCAGCACGTACTTGACCAGCGGCGGCATCCTGCCCTTCCAGCCCAGCGTGTCGTCGCGGTGCGAGATGGCGGCCAGGCCGAACTCGGCGAGCGCGAGGCGTTCCATCTCCACGTAGGCGGGGTGCTTGACGATCTTCTGCTCGTCGAGGCCGGTGCGCGTGCGCTGCTTCAGCACGGGCGGGTTGCGGTCGGCGGTGCCGGCAAGCTCGTCGATCAGGCCGCCCGCAAGGCCGCCCAGGCGCTCGAAGTGCGGCTGCATGTGGCGGCGCAGGTCCTCGGGCAGGTAGAGCGCGAGCAGGGCGTGCAGCTCGGCGTCGGTGGTGAACAGGTTCTGGCCGTGGCGGTCGGGGATCGGATGGGCGTGCTCTGCGGACATGCGCGTTGTCTCCTGGGGTTCCTTGTTTGGCGCATTGTTGGAGCCGCGACGATCCGTGTCTAATATCGATTTGGTCTTGTTCGATTCGATCTGACTATCCATGGAACTGCGGCACCTGCGCTACTTCTGCGTGCTCGCCGAGGAGCTGCACTTCGGGCGCGCAGCGCGGCGGCTGTCGATCTCGCAGCCGCCGCTGTCGGTGGCGATACGCCAGCTCGAGGACAACGTGGGCGCCCGCCTCTTCGAGCGCAACAGCAAGGAGGTGCGGCTCACGCCCGCGGGCGAGGCGCTGCGGGTTTCGGCGCGCAGGCTGCTCCTGCAGGCCGAGGAGGCCGCCATCGAGGCGCGCGATGTGGCGCTGGGGTCGGCCGGGCGGTTGCGCATCGGCTTCGTCGGCGCGATGCTGTACCGGGGCCTGCCGCAGGCGCTGCGCGCCTTCCAGGCGAAGCACCCGGCGGTGCGCATCACGCTGAGCGAACTCAATTCGGGCATGCAGATCGCCGAGCTGATGAACGACCGGCTCGACCTGGGCTTCGCCCACACGCACCGCGTGCCGCCCGAGCTGCAGCACCGGCTGCTGCTGTCCGAACCCTTCGTGGCCTGCCTGCCCGCAGGGCATGCGCTGGCGCGCAAGCGGGTGCTGGCGCCGGCCGACCTGCGCGAGCAGCCCTTCGTGCTGTTCTCGCGCGAGGTCTCGCCCGACTACCACGAGCGCATCCTGAGCATCTGCGCCGACGCGGGCTTCCTGCCCGAAGTGCGGCACGAGGTGCGCCACTGGCTGGCGGTGGTCTCGTGGGTGTCGCAGGGGTTGGGCGTGGCGCTGGTGCCGCAGGCGATGCGGCATTCGGCCCTGCGCGGCGCGGTGTTCAGGCCGCTCGACCGGGCGGTGGCGCAGTCGGAGGCCTACGGCATCTGGCGCAACGGGCCGGCCAACGTGCTGGTCGAGCGGCTGCTGGCGGGCGTGGCGGACAGCCTTGCAGCCGCGCGGGAAGATCAGGCGTAGTCAGGCGTACAGCGGCTCTTCCGCCATCTGCTCGCACTGCTCCTCGAGCATGAGGATCTGCCCCTTCCAGTAGTCGCTGGAGCCGAACCACGGGAAGTTGATCGGGAAGATCGGGTCTTCCCAGCGCCGCGCCAGCCAGGCGCTGTAGTGGATCAGGCGCAGCGTGCGCAGCGGCTCGATCAGCGCGAGTTCGCGACGGTCGAATTCGCGGAACTGCTCGTAGCCGTCGAGCAGGCCCGACAGCTGCGCCGTGCGCTGCGCGCGGTCGCCCGACAGCAGCATCCACAGGTCCTGCACAGCGAAGCCGGTGCGCGCGTCGTCCAGGTCGACGAAGTGCGGGCCGCCGCCGGGGCGGTCGGTGGGCGTCCAGAGGATGTTGCCGGGGTGCACGTCGCCGTGCAGGCGCAGCTTGCGCGGCTGGAAGTCGGCCGAAGGCGGATTGGCCGCGAGCGCGGTGGCGCCGATCGTGTCCAGCGCCTCGTTGCAGGCCTTCTCCCAATCGCGCTGTACGTCGAGCGGGATCTTGTCGTTGGCGAGCAGCCAGTCGCGCGATGCGATGCCGAAGCTCTGCAGGTCGAGCGCGGGCCGGGCCTCGAAAGGCTTGGCGCCGCCCACCGTGTGGATGCGCGCCAGGAAGCGGCCCACCCATTCGAGCACCTCGAAGTCGTCGAGCTCGGGCGCGCGGCCGCCGCGGTAGGGGCTCACGCTGAAGGCGAAGCCGGCGTGGTGGTGCAGCGTCTTGCCGTCGAAGGCCAGCGGCGGCACGGCCGGCACCTCGGCGGCAGCAAGTTCAAGCGAGAAGCCGTGCTCCTCGAGGATCTCGGCCTCGCTCCAGCGGCCGGGCCGGTAGAACTTGACCACCACCACGCTGCGGTCTTCCAGGTGAACCTGGTAGACCCGGTTCTCGTAGGAGTTCAGGCCGGTGAGCCGGCCGTCGCCGTAGAGGCCGAGCGTCGCGAGCGCGTCGAGCACCACGTCGGGCGTGAGGCTCTCATAGGGATGTGTGTTCGCGGGCGCCGCGGAAGATTGGGTCATGCGGCGATTGTCGTCGCCGCCGGGCCCCGGCCCGCTTCAGGACCTGACGGCCTGCCTGGAAAGGGAAAGGACGTGGCCGGTGCGCGGATCGCCCTTGCCCGCCAGCACCTGCGCGTAGGCCGCCTGCACGGCCGCTGCGCCATCGTGATGCTCGGCGCGAAGCCAGGGCGCCTTCGTGTCGGTGACGGTGCCCATGAAGTCGTGCCAGGCCGCGACCATGCGCCGGCCGAATTCCTCCGGGCCCCATTCGGCGGTGCGCTTCTTGATCTGCGCCGGCGCGAAGAACAGGGTGGCGCGCGGACCCGGGAGGCTCTTGCCCGCACCCTTGCTCGCGAGCTGCTCGACGTGCGTGCCGCCGATGGAGCTGCTGTACTTCAGGTTGGCGAAGCGCTCGTGGATGGCGCTGCGCAAATCGCCGTTGCCCGCGAAGTCGACGTACACGCAGGACGTGTCGGCCGCGATGGAATCGAGCGCGTCGTAGGTCACCACGCGGTCGTAGCAGCCGAGGCTTTCGCAGAAGGCCACGTTGGCGGGCGAGGTCAGGCCGATCACCTCGATACCCTCGCGCTTGTGCAGCTGGAAGGCGGTGCCATAGGCCGTCTTGCTCGATGCGCTCGACAGCAGCATGGTATTGGCGCCGAAGAAATCGTTGTCGGCCATGAAGTCGTCGATCAGCCACGAGGTGATGAACAGCGGGCGCAGCAGCGCCTGGATGTCCTCGGTGCCGGCCGTGTAGAGCGGGTCGCTCGCGCAGCGGAAGTACTGGTTGTAGACGGCGGGCAGTTCGACGCGGTGCGGTGCCATGTCGGTGAAGCGCTCGGGCGAAAGCCGACCGGGGCTCAGGACTGCGCCCGAGGCCATCGGCCAGTAGCCGTACAGCCGCTCGCCCACCGGCACGCCCGGGTGCAGCGACTGCACCACGCTCGCGAAGCCCCACACGGGGATGCTGCCCCAGCCTTCCTCGCCGCTCGGGAAGAACTGCCAGTAGCTCATCGCGTCGCCGAAGGCGGCATACGTGATGTTGTTGGAAGTGAGCGCGAAGCTGTCGATGCGCACTCGCACCTGCCCGTCGGCGAGCGCTTCGTCGGTGGCGGTGTGAACGCGCGTGGTGGAAAGCTGGTCTTTGCGGATGAGGAGGCTGGTGGTGCTCATGAGCGTGGCTCCTGGCGGTTGTGGGATTCGCCAACGTTAGCCAAGCTTGATGAAAGGCGCCATCGCGCGGCGGCTTCCGGCGTCACCCGTGAGACATCGGCGGGCATGAAAAAAGCGGCCCGGCTTGGGGCCGGACCGCTCACTCTTATATGGATCTTCCTTCAAGGGAACACCGAGGAACCGGCTTTGCCGGGCCTCAGGTGTTGCCCCCGGTAGGGGGTTGGCGAAGCGACACGAAGTGCGCGAAGCCTGGGGGCGAGCTCAGACGATCGTCAGGTCGACGTCGATGTTGCCGCGGGTCGCGTTCGAATACGGGCAGACCTGGTGAGCCGTGTCGACCAGCTTCTGCTTGGCTTCGGCATCCAGGCCCGGCAGCGTGATCGCCAGCTTCACGGCGATGCCGTAGGCGGCGCCGCCGTTCGTCGGGCCGAGCGAAACGCTGGAGTCGATGGCGACGTCTTCAGGCACCTTCACGCCGATCTTCGGGCCGACGGCCTTCATCGCGCCGATGAAGCAGGCGGCATAGCCGACCGCGAACAACTGCTCGGGGTTGGTACCGGGCTTGCCGGAACCGGGCGAGCTCAGCTTGACGTCGATGGCGCCGTCGCTGGACTTGCCTGCGCCGTCACGGCCGCCGACCGTGTGGGCTTCTGCGGTGTAGAGCACTTTGTCGAGCTTGGTGGTCATGGTGATTCCTTTGGTGGTGATGAAGTTGAAGGGAGGGTGGTGAAAAGGCTTCGTTCTTTTTCCTTGCGGAGGCCGACCGGAGCGGGAGAAACATGTCGCGTTGCGTCAGGCCGCTTTCTTGATGCGGTCGCGCAGCGTCTGGATCTGCTGGGTGAGCGAGATCAGCTCGGGCACCGAGCACTCGGCGGCGGCCATCAGGCAGGCCGGCACGTTCGATGCGCGGCTCTTGAGCCTGCGGCCCGCGGCGGTCAGCGTGATGTGCACACGGCGCTCGTCGGCCACGTCGCGCACGCGGGCCACGTAGCCGTTGGCCTCCAGGCGCTTGAGCAGCGGCGTGAGCGTGCCCGAGTCGAGCGAGAGGCGCTCGCCGAGTTCGGAGACCATGAGGCCGTCCTGCTCCCAGAGGGCGAGCATCACGAGGTATTGGGGGTAGGTGAGCTGCAGCTTTTCCAGCACCGGCTTGTAGAGCCGGGTCATGGCCAGCGAGGCCGAATACACGGCAAAGCACAGCTGGTTGTCCAGCTTGAGCATTTCGTCGGCGGAGACTTGGGTGGAACGCATGGGTTGAATTGTAGCGAGCAATTAAATTGTGTGCAACTTAATTTGCAAGCATCGGTTTCGACAGGGGCTACAGTCGGCCGGGGACGGGGCATTCTGAACCCGCGAGGCTCATGGGCCAAATCTTTCGGTTCCACCTGTTGACCCGGCCCCAGGGACAGGTCCTAAAAAGAGAAGACTGTCGAAAAAGGTTCTCTTCATGCCATCCACCACCCGCTTTCTCAGCCCGTCGGAAGCCGCCAAGCGGCTCGGCGTTTCGGCCAAGGCCTTGCGGCTCTACGAGCAGCGCGGACTCGTGGCGCCCGGCCGGACCGACGCGGGCTGGCGCACCTACGGCCGCGAGGAGCTCGACCGTGCCGCGAAGGTCGTCGCGCTGCGCGCTCTCGGCTTCAGCCTCGCGCAGGTGGAACGCGTGCTGGGCGGCAATTCCAGCGGCCTGGAACCGACGCTCGCGGCGCACCAGGCAGCGCTGGAGTCGCAGCTGCGCCAGCTTGCCGACACGGTCGACAAGGTCCGCGGCCTGCGAAGCGACCTGATGCAAGACCGCGCACCGACCATCGACGAGTTGGTGAGCCTGCAGGCGCCGGCGCGCGAAGTCCGCGTCGCATTCGAACTCCCGTGGCCCTGGGGCGGAGAGCTCTTCGAACTGCGCGACATCCGCTCGCTGAACTACATCATCGGCCCGCTCGGCAGCGGCAAGACCCGGTTCGCGCACAGCCTCGCGCAGGCGCTGCCCGACACTGTCTTTCTGGGGCTGCAGAGGCTCGAGGAAGCCGGAGTGGCCGAAGCGAAAACAAGGCTGCGCGCCGACCGCGGGTTGAAGCCGAAAGTAGACGGGGCCATGGCCTGGCTCATCGAAGACGGCGCCACGCCATCGGACGCCCTGCTGATACTGCTCGCCGCGCTCGAAGCCGAAGGCCCCGCCATCCTGATCGTCGACATGATCGAGCAAGGCCTCGACCGGCCGACACAGGAGGCGCTGATCGCATGGCTGCGCAGAAGAGGCTCGGCCGCGCGGCCCGTCTTCATGCTCACCCGCTCCTGCGCGATCCTCGACCTGTCCGCCGTGGGCCCTGACGAAACCATCATCCTCTGCCCGGCCAACCACAGCCCGCCGATGCAGGTCGCGCCGCATCCCGGTGCGCCAGGCTACGAGTCCGTTGTTACCTGCCTGGCTTCGCCCGAGGTCCGCGCCCGAACGGCGGGAGTCATCGCGTGGCGGCCGCCCGGCGGCCTCGAGCCCGCTATGCCCTGAACCGCTTGCGCGTCAGCGACAGCGCGATCCAGAACGCCGCCACCGCATACACCGCCAGCACCACGGCGTGCACCCACCAGCCGGCCGGCCACTGGTCCATGAAGAGCGGCCGCACCAGCGCCACAGCGTTCGTCAGCGGCAGCCACGCGGCCACGGCCTGCACGGCGGAGGGCAACTGCTCCAGCGGAAAGAACACGCCGCTCAAGAACATCATCGGCGTCATGAACAGCGTGAAGTAATAAGTGAAGAAGTCGTAGCCCTTGGCCAGCGCGTTGAAGATCAGCGCGATCGACGAGAAGGTGATGCCCGCGCCGATCAGCACCATCCACGCGACCACGAGCTTCGGGCTGTGGCTGATGCCCAGCCCGAGCATCACGAACAGGATCGCCGTCACCGTGAAGATCGACTTGAACGCCGCCCACAGCATCTCCGCCAGCACGATGTCGTCGAGGCCGACGGGCGCGTTCATGATGCCGTCCCAGGTCTTCTGCACGTGCATGCGCGAGAAGGCCGAGTACAGCGCCTCGAAGCTCGCCGCGTTCATCGCGCTCATGCAGATCGAGCCGCTGGCCAGGAACAGGATGTACGGCACCTTCGTGCCGTCGACCGACACCTGCCCCACCAGCGCGCCCATGCCGTAGCCGAAGGCCACGAGCCAGATCAGCGGCTCGGCAATGTTGCCGATCAGGCTCGGAATGGCGAGCTTGCGCCACACCAGCAGGTTGCGCAGGAACACGGGCCACCAGCGCAGCGAAAGCTCGGGCGGGCGCCATGGTGAGGGCGAAGAGGGAGCGCTTGTTGTTGCTGTCGTCGTGTTCATTGTTCAGCCGTCCTCGCGGATCTGGCGACCCGTGAGCTTGAGGAAAAGGTCTTCGAGATTCGCGGGCCGATGGAATGTGCGCAATCCACCGTGGCGGGTCAGCGCGTCGAGAAGCCGCCGCGCGTCCTGCGTGTAGAAGAACACCGTCTCGCCGCTGACCTCCACGCGCGCCGCCATCGCCTTCAGCTCGGCCGATTCGGCCAGCGACAGCGCGCCGTTGCCGTACACCTCGACCACGTCGGGCTCCAGGTGCTCGGCGATGAGGTCGCGCGGGCGGCCCTCGGCGATCTTGCGGCCGTGGTCCAGCACCAGCAGGCGCGAGCACAGGCGCTCGGCCTCGTCCATGAAGTGCGTGGTCAGCAGGATCGACTTGCCCTGCTGCAGCAGCACCTGCAGCCGCTCCCACATCAGGTGCCGCGCCTGCGGGTCGAGGCCGGTGGTCGGCTCGTCGAGCAGCAGCAGCTTCGGGTCGTTGACCAATGCGCGCGCCAGCGACAGCCGCCGCCGCATGCCGCCCGAGAGCTCGCCCGGCTTCGCATCGGCCTTGTGCGACAGCGCCGCGAATTCCAGAAGCTGCGGTACGCGCGCGCGGACCTGCGCCTTGCCGTAGCCGAAGTAGCGGCCGTACACCACGAGGTTCTCGGCGCAGCTGAAGTCGGGGTCGAGCGTGTCGAACTGCGACACCACGCCGAGCTGCGCCTTGATGGCCAGCGCATCGCGCGGCATCTGCAGCCCGAGCGCGGAGATCTCGCCGCCGTCGGGGGCGGTGAGGCCCAGGCACATGCGGATGGTGGTGGTCTTGCCCGCGCCGTTCGGGCCGATCACACCCAGGCATTCGCCGGGAGCGATCTCGAACGAGAGGTCGTCCACGACCGTCGCGTCTCCATAGCGCTTGTGCAGGTGGCTTGCGTGGAAGAGGGGAGGCGGTGTGGAGGAATGTGTAGGCGGCACGCGGCCATTCTGACGCAGCCGCGCGGCGGGCGTCCCATCGCTTCAATCGATGGACAATCCGCCGATGTCCAGAGCAATTTCATCCTGGTGCGTGGCGGGCCTTGCCGCGCTGGCAGTCCAGGCCGTGGCGGCGGCACCCGCCGACAGCCGCAAGTGCGAGGAGCTTCATGCGGTTGCGAATGCGAGCCCTGGCTTCGTTCCGCGCTACGGCGCTGTCGTCGTCGGCACCGGCCGGGCCCGCCTGTACACGGCGCCCGACGCCGCCTGCGACAGCGGCCGCTTCCTGATTCCCAAGGACCGCGTCACCGTCTACACGCCGTACAAGGAGTGGGTTCAGGTGCTGTTCATCCACCCGAAAACGGGCGAGGACACTATGGGCTGGATTCTCGACAGCCGCCTGAAGACGACCGGCACCATGGGCCCTCGATAACCCGGGGCGGACCACGCTCCCGGCAGCGGCAAAATCGCCGCACCCATCGACAGAGGGATGAATGAGCCAATGGCATTTCACACGGGGGAGAGCCTAGGATGCTGCGTTTCTGGCTGGCGCTGACGGCGTTGCTGCTGCTCGGCGCCTGCGCGCCGTTTCACAGGCCGCTGGCGGCCGCGGACCGCAACAAGGTCCAGGAGGTCGACTTGCGCGTGGTCGTCGCGCAGGAGAGCTTCATGTTCTCCGCCCAGTCCCCGGGCGTGAGCGCTGCCACCGGCGGCGGGCTCATCGGCGCGCTCATCGACTCGTCGGTGCAGCAGTCGCGCCAGAAGGAGATGAGCGCCGAGGTGCAGGCCATCGTCGGCCCGCTGCTCGACTACGACTACCGCGCCGAGGCCGGCCGGGCGCTCGAGGCGCAGTTGGCCGAGCCGAGTTCGTTTCCGCTGAAGATCCGCTCCTCGGAGCTGCTTCCCGCCATGCCGGTCAAGGCAGAGCACGAGGCCCGCATCGCCGCCACGAAGAACGGCCCCGCCTACATGGTGCTGTTGCTCCAATACGCGCTGGAGCCCGGGCTGGGCGCATTCACCACGCGCACCTCGGCCCTTCTCTGGCAGGACGGCAGGAGCGAGCCCTCGTACCGCGCGGCCGTCATCTTCCAGACGCCGGTGGGCGGCGTCGCGCGTGCCGCCGTCATACGCCGCCTCACCGCAGACGACGGGCAGGTGCTGCGCGGCGTGATGCGCGAGTCGATGGCCCAGACCTTGCAAGCGGTGGCGCTCGATGTCGCAGGCGTGCGTTCCGGTGCGGTGAAGACCGCGCGCTTCAACGTCAACGGCTCCTGGGTGACGCTGGCCGGCCCGAGCTTCGACGAGCGGCCGGGACGCGTGCTGTTCCGCGACCAGGACGGTGCCCTCTATTCGGTCAGGAGCGCAGCCCCATGACGCCACGCCACGCATCGAGGGCCGCCGCCGCGCTCGGTGCCTTCTCCGTGCTTCTTGCCGCACCCGTCGCGTCGCATGCGCTGACCGAGACCGAGCCGCTTCCCATGGTGTACGAGCCGGCGCCGGAGCCTGCGGAGCGGCCCAACAGCACGCCGGCCGCACCGCTGCGTGTGGCGAGCGGCTGCACCCTGTACCTGCCGAAGATCGACGACGTGCGCCCTCACAAGGCCAGCGTCGGCAACCTGACCGTCATGATGCCTACGCTGCACGCCACGCCCTTGGCGGTGCAGTCCATCCAGGGCGGCGGCGACGCGAGTGCCTGGACACGCGGCGCGCTGCAGTCGGCAAGCCGCTACGGCCTGCGGGTCGCGACGGCCGCGCTGCCTGCGTCCGGCAATGCGCGGCAGGTGACGGCCGACGTGGCGCTGCGCCTGGCGCATTCGTGGTCGGCCGGCCTGAACCTGGTCTCGCACGTCGTGCTGCAGGCCACCTACCGCATGCCCGGCACCGAGGCCGTCGTGCGCCAGTACCACGGCATGGGCACGCGCACCAACTGGGCCAACGGCAACGGCGAATTCATGTCGGTGCTGAACCTCGGCATGGAAGAGGCGGTGCGCGGCATGGTCAGCGACACGGCCGCGCTGTGCGACGGCAAGCCCCTGCCCGCTCGGGTGGCCGCGCCATGAACACGATTCCACCGCTGCTGAAAGGCCGGCTCGAACTCCACCTGACCTGCGGCGCGATGGATGCTGCGCGGATTCCCTCCTTCGTCGAGGTGTGCGAGCAGGTGGGGCTCAAGCCGCTGCTGATCGACCTCGCCCACGGGGAGCAGAAGCAGCAGCCCATGGCCACCACCTGGCTGCGTGGCGACCTGGCCGAGGCGAAGGCCGAGGCGATGGCACTCGCGCAATGGCTGGCGCGCGCGGGCATGGCCGTGCTGCGCGTGAAGGTGGAGGCCCCCATCCAGGGCCACGAATGCCTGAGCCGGCCCGGCGAGTACTTCGAATGGCACGGCAAGCTGCGGGTGCACGACGCCTCCGCGTTGCAGCACCTGTGCGAGACGCACGGCGCGCGCCTCTCGCGCAACAGCCTGAAGGACGAGACGGACGTGCGCTTCGTCACCCTGCGCAGCCGCGAACCGCTGGACGGGTTCAGGGCACGCGTCGCGGCACTGGCCGGCCAGCTGGAGCGCCAGGGCTGGCCGCTGCTCAAGCAGGAGACGGAGATCTGCCTGCTCGACAGCCGGGAGTCGATGGACGCGGGATGGCTGGAAGCCTCGGCATGACCCTGCCGGTCACGCAGGCCGGCATCGAGAACGAAGCCCGGCGCACCGGGGCGACGGTCGAGCAGGCGCGAGAGCTCGTTCTGCTGGAAGGTTTCATGCGCCGCGCGGCATGGGTGGGTGGCCCTTTCATGCTCAAGGGCAGCCTCGTCACGCGCCAATACCTGAGCGGGCCGGATCAGGACAACGAGCGCTTGTCGCGCGACGTCGACTGGGTGTGCACCGAGCCCTTCGACCGCGAGCGCAGCAGCCGGCAGCTGAATACGTGGGCGCAGTCCGTGACCACGGTGCACCTCGACGACGGCCTGCACTTCCGTCCGTTCATCGACAACGCGTTCTGGCGAATGATCGACTACGCCATGGACGACGACTTTCCCACCGTCAGCACCGACATCGACGGCTGCGTGCTCGACGGCGATTCGCAAACCCCGCTGCATCGCTTCCGGCTGGACGTGAGCTTCAACCTGAAGTTGGACCCTCCGCCCGTGCCGTTGCACTACCGGCCGTGTCTCGGCGAGGCGTTCCACTTGCCGAGCACTTGCGCGCTCGACCTGCAGATCGCCTGGAAGCTTCACCAGTGCCTGGTGCGGCCGCGCTTCAAGGACCTGCTCGACCTGATGTGGCTGGTGCCGAACAACGCCGTCGATGCCGATGCCGTCGGGCGCGCGCTGCGTACCGAGTGTGCTCAGGACAAGGCTGACATCGGGCGGCTGCGCTACCTGTTGAACGGCGATATGCCGCGGCATCCGGTGTTTCCGGGCCAACGGGCCGTTAAGACGATGGCGCAAGCCTGGGAGTGGTGGCGCCACGGGACTCTGCCCAACAAGGCGGGGCCGGGGCAGGTGGTGACGTTCATCGGTGAGCCTGCCAGCGCCTGCGTATCGCGCGTCAATGCATTGCCCGACCGGCTCGAAGCCTTTCTCGCACAACTGCACGAGGCCTTGCATGGCCTGGTCGAGGCGCTGTTGCTCGAGGTGCCGCCGCGCCGGAGCGCCCAGCTCAAAGCCTGAGCCCCCCAAACTCCATCTTCATCCAGTCGATGAACGCCCGCGTGCGCGCCGGCAGCAGCCGCGCGTTCGGATAGATCACGCTCACCGGCCGTGGCGGCGGTTCGAAGTCTTCGAGCACCAGCTTCAGCCGCCCTTGCGCGACGTGCGGCATCACCTGGTACGAGAAGAAAGTGCCGAAGCCCATGCCTGCCGCGCACGACTCGATGGCCGGCGCGAGGTGGTTGAATTCCAGCCGGTTGTCGGGCATCACGCTGATCGCCTTTGCGCCCTCGTAGAACTGCCAGTGCGCCGGCGCGTCGACGCGGCCGCGCACGCAGGGCGCGCCGTTCAGCTCGCGCGGATGCGCCGGCGTGCCGTGCCGCGCCAGGTAGTCGGGGCTCGCGACCAGCACGCGGCGGATGGTGCCCATGGTCTGGGCGACGAGCGAGGAATCTTCCAGCGGGCTGATGCGGATGCCCACGTCGATGCCCTCGTCGAGCAGGCTCACCGTGCGGTCGTACAGCCGCACGCTGCAGCGCACCTTCTCGTAGCGCTTCATGAAGCGAACGATGGCCGGCGCTACGTACATGTGGCCGAAGAGCACCGGCGCGGTGATGGTGAGCTGGCCCGCGGGTTCGCGCGCCTCGGCCTTCAGCGCGAGGTCGGCTGCGTCGGCCGCGAGCAGCACCTCGCGCGCGCTGGGCAGGTAGCTGCGGCCTTCCTCGGTGAGCGAGAGGCGGCGCGTGGTGCGGTGGAAGAGGCGCACGCCCAGGTGGGCCTCCAGCGCGGCGAGGGAGCGCACCACCGCGGGCAGCGAGGTGCCCAGCGCCTCGGCGGCGCGAGTCAGGTTGCCCTGGTCGGCAATCTGCACGAAGGTCTGCATGGCCTTGAAGCGATCCATGGAGCGATTAAACCGGAAAACGCAGCAGTCAAATACAGGAATGGCTATTCATTCGCTCCACGCAAGAGAGAAGAATCCAGCCCGTGCCCCAACTCTTCGCAGAAAAGGAATCGCCCATGACCGCCGCCCGCCTCTCTCAACCTGTGCAGCCCATCAAGCTCTACGGCTCCGCCATCTCGGGCCACGTGCATCGCGTTCGCCTCTTTCTCGCGATGCTCGGGCTGCCCTTCGAGAGCGTCGAGATCGACATGCGCAAGCGCGAGAATCGCACGCCGGAGTTCCTCGCGCGCAATCCCTTCGGCCAGGTGCCGGTGATCGAGGACGGCGAGGTCACGCTGGCCGACTCCAACGCCATCCTGGTCTATCTCAACGAACGCTATGCGACCGATCCCTCGCGCTGGATGCCGCGCGATGCGGTCGGCGCAGCGCGCGTGCAGCGCTGGTTCTCGGTGGCGGCGGGTCCGCTGGCGTACGGTCCGGCGGCGGCGCGGGTCATCGCGCTGTTCGGCCATCCGGCCGACCCGACGGAGATCGTCAAGCGCTCGCACGCGCTGCTGTCGGTGATGGAAATGCACCTGGAGCAGCAGCCCTTCCTCGCGGGCCCGACCGCCACGCTGGCCGACATCGCGAATTACGCATACGTGGCACGTGCGCCCGAAGGCAGCGTGTCGCTCGACGGCTATCCGAAGGTGCGCGAATGGCTCGGGCGCGTGGAGGCGCTGCCGGGCTTCGTTCCGATGGTGCGCACGCCCGCGGCCCCCGCGGCCCCCGCGGCACCCGCGGTGGGGGCCGGCTCATGATCGCCGCGCCTTTCCACGCAGGCGAGCGCGCGCTGCAGGCCCTGGCGGGCTCGCGCGAGCAGATGGAGGTCGCCGGGCCCCGCGTGATCCGCGACTACATGCCCGACCAGCATCGCGATTTCTTCGAGCTGCTGCCATTCATCGTGGCCGGCAGCATCGACGAAAACCTGCAGCCCTGGGCCAGCGTGCTCGCCGCGCCCGTCGGCTTCGTGCACTCGCCCGACCCCACGCACCTGCGCGTCGATGCGCTGCCGGCGGCGGATGATCCGCTCGTCGGCCAGCTGAAGCAGGGCGCCACGCTGGGCCTGCTCGGCATCCAGCCGCACACGCGGCGGCGCAACCGCATGAACGGCACTGTCGAGGCGCTCGACGGTGCGGGCTTCATGGTCGCGGTGCAGCAGAGCTTCGGCAACTGCCCGCGCTACATCCAGGCGCGCGAGCCGGTGTTCGTACCGCCGCGCGCCGGCGCGGCACCGCAGGCGCAGTGGCTCGACCGGCTCGACCTGGCGGCGCACCGCCTCATCGGCAGCGCCGACACGCTGTTCATCGCCACCGCCTATCCCGACGAGGCGGCGACAGGCGACGCGGCCGATGCGAGCTCGCATGGCGTCGACGTGTCGCATCGCGGCGGCCGGCCGGGCTTCGTGCGCATCGACGGCGACGACACGCTCACGCTGCCGGACTTCAACGGCAACCGCTTCTTCAACACGCTGGGCAACCTGGCGGCGCATCCGCGCGCCGGGCTGCTGTTCGTCGACTTCGACAGCGGCGACCTGCTGCATGTGGCGGCCACGGCCGAGATCATCTGGAACGGGCCCGAGGTGGATGCGTTCGAGGGGGCCGAGCGGCTGGTGCGTTTCCACGTCGAGCATGCGCTGCGCCGCCCGGGAGCGTTGCCGCTGCGCTGGGGCGAGGCGCAGCTGTCGCCGCACCTCGCGGGCACCGGTCAGTGGAACACCGGAATGCGACCGTTGACCGACGGACGGTAGCTCCAGCCGCGCAGGCGCTGCGCATCGAGGTCGAGGCCGCGATGCAGCAGCGTGCGCAGGCTGGCCGCCGCCAGCGTGCAGGCCATTGCCTGTCCGGGACATGCGTGCATGCCGTGGCCGAAGCCGAGCATGCGGCGCCGTGCGCGCATCGGCATGAATCGGTCGGGCTCCGGGTTGAAGGCCGGGTCGCGGTTGGCCGAGGCCAGCAGCACCAGCACCGCGTCGCCCGCAGCCAGTTCGGTGCCGGCGATGGTGACGGCCTCGGCGGCGAAGCGCCGCGTGTTGTGCACCGACGGATCGTGCCGCGCGGTTTCCTCGACGATGGCCTGGAGGCCGTCGCGCGTGCCGGTCGAGGGCAGCAGCGAAGGCTCGCGCATCAGCGCGACCAGGCTGTTGCCGACCAGCCCCGCCGTGGCGTCGCAGGTCTGCGAAAGCAGGCCGGCGAGGTTCGCGAGCAGCGAGCGCGAAAGCGGCGCGTCGCCCGCGCTCTGCGCCAGCACGGCGGCGAGCAGCGTGCCGTGCCGGGGCGGCGTGCCGGCTGCCAGGATCTCGAAGCGTGTCATCAGCTCCGCGGCGGCGGTGCTCGCGCGCTGGAGCTGATCGGGCGTGGACAGCGGCGACAGGCAGGCCACGAAGTTGCGCATCCACCGGTCCACCTGCGGCAGCGCTTCGTCGGCAAAGCCGAGCAGGTGCGCGACGGTCTGCACGGGCATCGAGAACAGCGTATCGGACAGCGCCTGCTCCCGCGGCACGCGTTGCGCGACCTGCAGGGCGGCCGCATGAACAGCGTCGAGGTCGAGCCCGGCGAGCGCCCGCTGCAGCGCGGGCCGGTGCGCCTGATGCGCGGTGCCGTCGTTCATGCGCACCAGGTGGCCGAACACCTCGCCGGCGGGGCTCCCCGCGATGGCGCGCGTCACCGGCTCGGCGGCCGGCCTCACGCGCAGCGCGCCGTGGGCCTGCAGCACCTGCTCGACGACGTCGGCGCGGCTCGCAACCCAAAGGCGCAGCTTCTCGTTCCACGCGAGCGGCGGTCCGTCGCGAAGGGTCGCGTAGTACGGATACGGATCGGCGTGGGTGGCTGCCGCGACCGGATCGGCAGGCAGGGCGTAGTGCGTGGGGCTTGGGTTCATGAGCGCCAGTGTGCGATCGATGCGGCCGCCACACTTCGCCCGCGAACGAAGTGTGGCTTGCGCCGCCGTCTTAGGATGGGCGCATGGACGACACCCTTTCCTCCTCCGCCGACTTCCAGCTCGCCCGCCTGGCCGGTGCCATCGCCGAGCCGGCGCGCGCCCGCATGCTGAGCTGCCTGATGGACGGCCACGCACGCACCGCCACCGAGCTCGCCACCGTCGCCGAGGTGGCCGCATCCACCGCCAGCGCGCATCTGGCGCGCCTGAAGGAGGAACGGCTGGTCGACGTGATGGTGCAGGGCAAGCACCGCTACTTCCGCCTCGCCAACGACGACGTCGCCTCCGCGCTCGAAAGCCTGATGGTGGTGGCCGGCACGCCCCGCACGCCGCCGGCGCCCGAGTTCAAGCCCAGCACGCCCAGCCGCCTGCGCAGCGCGCGCACCTGCTACGACCACATGGCGGGCACCGCCGGCGTCGCGCTGCACGACCGGCTGCATGCGCAAGGCTGGCTCAGCGGGCTGCACAGCGGCTCGTACGAGCTCACGCCCGAAGGCGCGATCGCACTGGAAAGCCTGGGCGTGGAAATCGACGCCGTGCGCCGCTCGCGCCGCCGCTTCGCCTGCGCCTGCCTCGACTGGAGCGAGCGCCGCCCGCACCTGGGCGGCGCGCTGGGCGCGGCATGGCTGCAGTTGTCGCTGAAACGCGGATGGGCGAGGCAGGAGCTGGACGGGCGCGCGCTCACGCTGACGCCGAAGGCGCTGCGGGAGATGCCGGAGCTCTTCAGCTGATTCGAGGCCCGGGAAGGTACATAGAAAAGCCGCTTTCCAGGGCCGGGGATGTCCCGATCTTGAAGGAAGGAGAGCCACTTATGATTCTCTCCAAAATTGGGAGGACGAGTCTGTGGCTACAAAGATTTGGGCAGCGCTGTGCTGCGTGGTTCTTGGTGCATGCGGTGGCGGGGGAGGCGGCGGAGGGGGCAGTGGCCTCACCGGATTTGCGATGCCCTCAGGCACGACGGCCCCGGCAGGTGGCGCAAATGCCGACCCTGGAACAAATCCCGCCGCGGGGCCGGGCTCCCAAGCCGAACCTGTCGTGCAACCAGGTTCGGGGCCTGTCGCCGGTCCAGGTACGACCCCAGGAACAGATTCGTCACCAATCACCGGGCCTCAATCCGGGACGATCGTCACCCGCACCTACAAGCTCGGCAAGATCGAAGACAGCATCAGCCCCTTCGACCCGCGCTTTCGCGGACTCGTGCTGAACCAGCTGAACAGTCCCGCATTCTCCGGCTACTACTACACCGGCTCGTTCTACATGGCGACGGGCAACGCCATCTTCGGCAAGTCCTCATCCGAGGATGCCTACATCTGGTCGATGGACACGATCACTCCTCCCAGTGGGCACTCTGCCGCCAGTTTCGTCACGATGGCCTTGTTCATGGTTATTACCGACGGCACGCTGAAATCGCTCTTCGGCAAGCCAGCAGCGGAAACGGCGACCTACGAGTACATGAAGGTCGATATCGATAGCAACATTGCCAGCTCGCTGAGCCGCCTCAACGCGGCGGGCGCCCAGGGCTATTGCCGGCTGGCGAGTGGATCGTTCGACACCCTCATGATGCGGCAGAAGGGCGCAAGCGACGTGTGCACCTACGAGTCTCCGGCGCCGCGTTCGGCTTCGCTCCAGGAGTGGCTGGATCAACTCAATGGGATGGGGCTCAAGGGCTCCATACCCTTGATTCTCTATGGCACCACGCCGTACTACGTCAAGGTGAACGGGGCATCGACGAGCTATTACTACTACGCCGTCGACGAGCCGACAGGCGGCGACGAAAACAAGTACCTGGCCCTGCTCAATGCGGAAGGCGCCAAGGGTGCGACCTCCTATGAGTACGTCGCCAATGGCGGGGTCTCGCCGAAGCGGATATTCCGCATCGCCACGAACTGCAATCGCTGGTGGCTTTGCTGATCAAGCTCGGGCCTGTCCATGGGGCGTTCCTGAATGAGGACTCCGGGTTCAAGCCTTGAGCTTGAGCAGATAAATGAGGGGCCCGGCCATCGCCGTATCGAGATCGAGAAAACTCTCGAAGTCCTTCCCCGCCATCCAGTACGGGTCCCAGTTGTTGCGCTTGATGGTCTTCTGCCAGACCTCGGCCGTGGTGGCGCGGCGCACTGCTTCGAGCAGCACGGCGCGGCGCTCGGCCGTGACCTTCTTGCCGGTGAGCACGCCGCGCCAGTTGGCGAGGTCGGCGTCCACGCCCTGTTCGCGCACCGACGGAATGCCCTGGAAGGGGCGCTTGGCCGATACGCCGATGGCGCGCAGCTTGCCGCTGGCGAGCTGTTCGCTGAATTCGCTGTAGCCCGAGATGCCGGCGGCGGCCTTGCCCGATTCGAGCGCCTCGACCACCTGCGCGCCGCCCGGGTGCGGCTGGTAGACCAGCGCGCCGGCGTTGCCGGCCACGCGCGCCAGCATGCCGGCGTACATGTGGTCCACGCCGCCTGCGGAGCCGCCCGCGATGACCGTCTTCGCGGCATCGGCGCGCAGCTGCGCGATCAGGTCCTTCGGCGTCTTGATGGGGGAGTCGGCCTTCACGGCCACCACCTCGTAGTCGCTGGTGAGGCGCGCCACCGGCGCGACCTGCGCGAGGGTGATGGCGGGCTTCTGCAGCGCGACCGCGCCGACCATGACCATGCCGCTCATCAGCAGCGTGTCGGGATCGGCGTCGTACTTCTCGACGTATTTCGCGAGGCCGATGGTGCCGCCCTTGCCGCCCAGGTTCTCGTAGGCCACGTCGCCCACCGCGCCGGAAGCGACCATGGCGGCGCCGAGGGCGCGGCCGGTCTGGTCCCAGCCGCCGCCTTCATTGGCGGGAATGAAGATGCGCAGCTTCGGAATCAGCTGCGGCTCGGCCGCACGGGACACGGCGGGCCAGAGCGAAGCGGGCACCGCGCCCGCCGCGGCGGCCGATGCAAAGAGTGCGGCAAAACCGCGACGAGAGAGGTCGGTTGGCATGGAATGCGTCATTTTGTTTCAATCTCCCCGTAAAAGTAACGGGATGATGGACGAAAACCATGTCAAACATCGGTGTCGCCTGATCGGGGAAAACCCGAACAAACGACCAGGCGGCCGTGTCCTGCCGGGGCCCGGAAGCTCAGGCTTTCAGCTTCAGCAGATAGATCAGCGGGCCGGCCATCGCCGTGTCGGTCTCGAGGAAGCTCTCGAACTCCTTGCCCTCCAGCCAGAACGGGTCCCAGTTGTTCTGCTTGATGGCTTTCTGCCACGTGTCGGTGACGGTGGCGCGCTTCACCACTGTCAACAGCGCCGCCTTGCGGTACGGCGGCACCTTGCGGCCGGTGAGCACGCCGCGCCAGTTGGCGAGGTCGGCTTCCACGCCCTGCTCGCGCACCGAGGCGATGCCCTGGAACGGCCGCTTCGACGACACGCCGATGGCCCGCAGCTTGCCGCTGGCCAGGCTCTCCGCGAACTCGCTGTAGCCGGAGATGCCTGCGGCGGCCTTGCCGCTTTCCAGCGCCTCGACCACCTCCGCGCCGCCGGGGTGCGCCTGGTAGACCAGCGACTGCGAGGCCTCGGCCACGCGCGCCAGCATGCCGGCGTACATGTGGTCGACGCCGCCGGCGGAGCCGCCCGCGATGACGGTGTTGGCCGCGTCCGCGTGCAGCTGCGCGATCAGGTCCTTCGGCGTCTTGATGGGAGAGTCGGCCTTCACCGCGATCACCTCGTAGTCGCTGGTGAGGCGGGCGATCGGCGCCATGTTGGCCATGGTGACCGTGGGCTTCTGCAGCGCGACCGCGCCGACCATGACCATGCCGCTCATCAGCAGCGTATCGGGGTCGGCGTCGTATTTCTCGACGTACTTCGCAAGCCCGATCGTGCCGCCCTTGCCGCCGACGTTCTCGTACACCACGCTGCCGACCGCGCCCGATGCCAGCATGGCGGCACCCAGCGCACGGCCGGTCTGGTCCCAGCCTCCGCCCTCGTTGGCGGGAATCACGATGCGCAGCCTGTTGCTCAGCGGCGCATCGGCCGCGTGGGCCGCGCGCGGCCACAGGGCGGCCTGCCCCCCGCCGACTGCCGCGGCCGAGGCCGCGATCCATGCAGAGAAACTGCGACGGGAGATGGAGGAAACGGAGCGCGACTGGGTCATCTTCTTTCCGGTTGTCGTGGGATAGACCGGATGATGTCCGCGAAAAGCGCCATTCCCGCGCGGCTTCGGGCAGGACAAACCCTGAGGCCCGCGCCCTCGCCGGCCCCTGCTGGAGCCATTCTTCTTAGGGGAATGCCATTACTGGAACGCCACTTCGGCGAAGCTGCGCAGCTTGCGGCTGTGCAGCCGCGACGAGCCTTCCTCGCGCAGGATGTCGATGGCCCGCATGCCGATGCGCAGGTGCTGCTCCACCCGCTCGCGGTAGAAGTGGTTGGCCATGCCGGGCAGCTTGATCTCGCCGTGCAGCGGCTTGTCGCTCACGCACAGCAGGGTGCCGTAGGGCACGCGGAAGCGGAAGCCGTTGGCCGCGATGGTCGCGCTTTCCATGTCGAGTGCCACCGCGCGGCTCTGGCTGAAGCGGCGCTGCGGCTGGTTGCCCGGCAGCAGCTCCCAGTTGCGGTTGTCGGTGCTGGCCACCGTGCCGGTGCGCATGATCTTTTTCAGGTCGGGGCCCTCGTAGCGCGTGACGTCGGCCACGGCTTTTTCGAGCGCGAGCTGGATCTCCGACAGCGCCGGAATCGGCACCCACAGCGGCAGTTCCTCGTCGAGCACGTGGTCCTCGCGCACGTAGGCGTGGGCCAGCACGTAGTCGCCGAGCTGCTGCGTGTTGCGCAGGCCGGCGCAGTGGCCGAGCATCATCCAGGCGTGCGGGCGCAGCACCGCGATGTGGTCGGTGATGGTCTTGGCGTTGGCCGGGCCGACGCCGATGTTGACCATGGTGGTGCCGCTGCAGTCCTCGCGCACCAGGTGGTAGGCCGGCATCTGCGGCAGGCGCGGCGGCGCGGTGCCCTGGCTGCCGTCGAGCAGGTGGCCGTAGGTGGCGCTCGAGCCGGCGGGCAGGCCGCGCCGGCGCGTGACCACGTTGCCGGGCTCGATGAAGGCGACGTACTCGCTGTTCTCGTCGGCCATGGCTTCGTGGCCCAGGCGCACGAACTCGTCGATGTAGAACTGGTAGTTGGTGAACAGAACGAAGTTCTGGAACCACTCCGGCGCCGTGCCCGAGTAGTGGCGCAGGCGGTGCAGCGAGTAGTCCACCCGCGCGGCGGTGAACAGCGACAGCGGCTGCGCCTCGCCGTCGCGCGCCTCGAAGGTGCCGTTGGCGATACCGTCGTCCATCACGCCCAGGTCGGGCAGGTCGAACACGTCGCGCATGAGGGCGCGGCGCTCGGCGCTCATGGTGCCTTCGATGTGGTCGTTCTCGGCGAAGGAGAAGTGGATCGGTATCGGCTGGGTGCTGGTGCCCACCTCGAGCTCGACCTGGTGGTTCTCCAGCAGCAGCCGGAACTGGTCGAGGTAGTAGCGCGCGAACAGGTCGGGGCGCGTGAGCGTGGTCTCGTAGCGGCCGGGGCCGGCGACGAAGCCGTAGCTCAGCCCGGCGTTGGCCGGCGGCGTGTGGCGCGAGACGGTGTGGGTGTGCACCCGCACGAAGGGGTAGCAGGCCCGCACCCGCCCCGGCAGTTCCTCGCCGGCGACGAAGCGCAGCATCGATTCGCGCAAATGGGCTAGGCCGCCGTTGTAGATGGACTTGACCTGTTCGAGCGCCGCGGCGGCGTCGGTGAAGCGGGCGGGGGCGACGAAAGTTGGCATGTAGGGCATGGCGGCATTGTGCAATGCGGCTGCCCGGTCAGTCAGTGATCGGTTGGGGGTCAGTCGTCCAGGAGGCAGGCCAGCACCTTCGCCAGCATCTCGTTCACGTCCGAGACCTGCACCGCCCCCGGCAGCGCCACGTCGCCATGCATCACGAACACCGGCTTGCCCCACTTGAGACCCAGTGCCATCTCGGACAGCGTTCCCATGTTGCCGCCGATGGCGACCAGGCACACGCCGCTGCGCGCGACGATGCCGTTTCGCATCTCGCCCATGCCGGTGGGAATGGCCACGCTGAGCCATTCGTTGGCATTGCGGTCGTCGTCCTCGGGCAGGATGCCCACGGCGATGCCGCCGGCTTCCGCGGCGCCGCGCGAGGCCGCCGCCATCACGCCGCCGCGCCCGCCGCAGACCACGGCCATGCCCGCGCCGGCCAGCGCGTGCGCCACCGCATAAGCGGCTTCGCATTCGGCCGCACCGCCGTCGCCGGGGCCGATGATGGCCACCGGCTGGCGGTGACGCTGCGGCCCCCGCTGCTTCTGCGCGAGGCGCGCCAGCGCCTCAGTGACCGGCACCGGCAGCGCCACCGCGCTCGCGCCTTCGCGTAAAGACATCGCCCACTCCCATCACGATCACACACACAACCATCAGCACCAGCGACAGGGCCGCCGCCACCGCGAAATCGGAACCGCCGTCGCCCACCTGCGCCAGCAGCATCAGCGGCAGGATGTTGAGCTGCGTGCCCACGAGCGCCAGCGCCGTGCCGTAGGTGCCCATCGCGATCGCGGCCACCATGCAGGCGTTCGACAGCACCGAGGGCATCACCTCGGGCACCACCGTGTCCCAGAAGGCGCGCGCTTTCGACGCACCCAGCGTGCGCGCTGCCTGCACCGGGCGCAGGTCGAGGTTGGCGAACACCGGGTACAGCGACAGCGCCACGCGCGGAATCAGGTAATAGGCATACGCAAAACCCAGGCCCGACACGCTGTAGATCCAGCTGCCGATGGCCGCTGGGTCCGCCCCCAAGCCCGCGAGCAGCTGCGTCACGAAGCCGGCGCGCCCGAAGGCCAGGATGAAGCCGTAGGCGATCACCAGACCCGAGAAGGCCAGCGGCAGGCCCAGCAGCGTCATCATCCAGCGCCGCCGGCCTTCGGGCTGGCGCGCGAGCTCGATCGCGATGCATGTGCCTACCAGCGCCGACATCGCACCAGCCGCGAGCCCGAGCGCCAGCGTGTTGCGCAACGCGCCGAAGAACAGCGGATTGCCGAACAGCCGGCCGAAGGCGCTGCAGCCCTCGCCGAAGGCCTCGGGCAGCAGCGCCGCCAGCGGCACCGCGAAGAACAGCGCCATGAAGGCCCACGCGGGCCAGGCGCCAAAGCGTCGCATGGCTGCTTACTTGCCCAGGGCTGCCTGCGCCCAGAGCTTGTCGACCTCGGCCTTGCGCTCCGAGGCCTTCACCACGTCGAGCGGCTTGATCTGCGGCGCAGCCGGCATCTTGGCGGCCACGTCGGCGGCCAGCGGCGTGCCCGGCACGGCAGGGCGCACGAAGCCCTGCGCGAACAGCGTTTGGCCGGCCTCGCTCATGATGAAGTTGAGCCACAGCTTGCCGGCGTTCGGGTTCGGGCCGTTCTTCACGAGGCTGATGGCATAGGGCGCGGCCACGCTGGCTTCCTTGGGAATCACGACTTCCACCGCGTCGCCCATGCCGTCGACGTGCTTGGCCTTCAGGCCGTCGTTCTCGTAGCTGATCCACACCGGGATCTCGCCCTTCAGGAACTTGGCATAGGGCGTGGTGCCTTCCACGCGCAGCACGTTGCCGGCCGCATGCAGCTTGCCGAGGTAGTCGGTGCCGGGCTGCACGTTGTCGACGCTGCCGCCGTTGGCGTAGGCCGCCGCGAAGGTCAGCACTTGGCCGATGCCGGTGGAGCGCGGGTCGAGGTACACGACCGTGTTCTTGAACTCGGGCTTGAGCAGGTCGGCCCAGCCGGTGGGCACGTTCTTCACCAGCTTCTTGTTGACCAGGAAGGCGATGTTGAGCGTGTGGATGGTGAACCAGCGGCCTTCGGCCTCGCGGAACACTGGCGGCAGCTTGTCGAAGTTGACGGGCTTGAAGGGCGCGACCACGTCCTTCTTGGCGGCGTCGACGGCGGAGGCGGCGAAGTAGTAGGCGGTATCGGCCTGCGGGCGGCGTTTGGTCTTCTCGAGCGAGACCACGGTGGCGGCGGAGCCGATGTCGTTGTAGGTCAGCTCGATCTCGGGGTAGCGCTTCTTGAAGTCGCGGAACAGCGACTTCCAGTTGGCCCACTCGGGGCCGGTGTCGAAGGAGACGCACAGGCCTTCCTTCTGCGCCTCGGCGTACAGCGCCTTCTCGCCGGCGTAGAGCTCGGGGCCGTCGAAGGCGAATGCGGTGCGGGCCGCGAGGGTGGCCAGCGGCAGTGCGCCGGCGGCCTGGATCAGATGTCTGCGTTGCATGGTGGCTCCTTGGAGGATGGGTTCAGTGGTCAAGTAAACGGAGGTGTTCCGGAGCGATGGCGATGGCCTCTGCCGCCGGCATCGCCGATTCGGCTAGGAAGGGCTTGCCCGCGCCCGGCACCTCGAAGTCGTAGCGCGTGAGCGCGCCCAGGTAGCGCTGCGCGCCCGTGCGTCCTGCGAGCCGGTTCACGGCGTCGGCGGTCGGGTCTGGCCGGATGTGCTCGGGCCGTACCAGCACCTGCACTTCGGTGCCGAAGGGGCGTTGGCCGGTGTCGGCGAAGAGCTCGGCGAAGCCCATGTCCAGCCGGCCGGGCGCGGCCACCTTCGCGGGCAGGATCGTCGAGAGCCCGACGAACTCCGCCACCGCGCGGCTCGCGGGGTTCTCGTAGATGTCGCGCGGCGTGGCGATCTGCAGCAGCCGGCCGTCCTTGAGCATCGCCACGCGGTCGGCCATGGCCAGCGCTTCTTCCTGGTCGTGCGTGACCAGCAGCGTGGTGGCGTTGAAGCGCTGCTGGATGGCGCGGATCTGGTCGCGCAGGTGGCCGCGCACGCTGGCGTCGAGTGCCGAGAGCGGCTCGTCGAGCAGCAGGGCGCGCGGGTCGATGGCCAGCGCGCGGGCCAGCGCCACGCGCTGCTGCTGGCCGCCCGAGAGCTGCGCCACGGCGCGGCCGGCGTACTCGCCCAGCCCCACGATGTCGAGCAGCTCCTGCGCGCGGCGGTGCCGCTCGGCCGTGGCCACCTTGCGCAGCTTGAGGCCGTAGGCCACGTTGTCGAGCACGCTCAGGTGCGGAAAGAGCGCGTAGCTCTGGAACACCATGCCGATGTGGCGCTGATGCACCGGCGTGCGTGACATGTCCTCGCCGTCGAGCGCGATGCGACCGGTGTGGCCCGTCTCCAGGCCCGACACCAGCTTCAGCAGCGTCGACTTGCCCGAGCCGCTGGGCCCGATCACAGCGACCAGCTCGCCGGTGCGCACGTCCAGCGATACGTCGTGCAGGCCGTGCGTGCTGCCGGGATAGTTGTAGCTGACCTTGTCGAGGAGGAGGCTCATGGCGTATCGGTTCTGCCGCTTATGCGCGTTGCTTCACGAGGGAGGAGGAAAGAAGCGCCGACGCGCTCGCCAGCACCAGCAGGATCACCGTGGCCGCGCAGGCGAAGCCCGTCGCGCCGTAGAAGGCCTGCAGCAGCACCACCGGGTAGGTGCGGTTCTGGAAACTCGTGAGCAGGTTCGACACGCCGAACTCGCCCACCGAGATGGCCGCCACCATCACCAGCCCGCTGATCAGGCTCTGGCGCAGGCTGGGCAGCACGATGCCGGTGAACTGCTGCCAGCCCGAGGCGCCGAGCGTGGCGGCCGCCTGCTCCAGTCGGCCGAGGTCGAGGTGGCGCAGGTCGGTCAGCAGCGTGTTGGTGAGGTAGGGCAGCGTGAGGATCGCGTGCGCCGCGATCAGCAGCGGCATCGAGCCCAGCCAGGGCGCGAGGTCGGTGTTGAACACGATCATGTAGCCGAAGGCCAGCGTGATTGCAGGCACCGCCACCGGCGTGGCGCTCACGATGCGCGCCGCCAGGCTGCCGCCGCGCCGCGCGCCGTGGTACAGCGCATAGGCCAGCGGCAGCGCCAGCACGGTGTTGATGGCGCAGGCCGACATGGCGACCACGAGGCTGCTCACGAAGGCCTTGCGGAAGGAGGTGTCGAGCCAGAGGTCGGCATACCACTGCCCGGTGATGCCCGTGGGCAGCAGCGTGTTGGTCCAGTTGCCGCCCACGCTGCCGACCAGCAGCAGCGCGATGGGCAGCAGCAGGTACAGGCCGTAGACGAGCGAGATGACGCGAACCAAGTTTGTCTCCAATGTCATGGACACCCGGCATACTTTCCGGATGCGCTACTGTTCGCGCCGGTCATGCCGCCGCGCCGCCTCGAATTCTAGGAACCGTGTGCGTACTTATGGGTGAAAGTTGGATGACGACACTTGAGCAATCGGAAAGCGTTTTTCACGCAGCTTTCACGAAGCGAGGCCATGCATGAAGCGCGACTGCCCCACTATCCAGGAACTGCTGGCCTTCGACGCCGTGGCGCGCCACCAGAGCATCACGCTCGCGGCCGGCGCCCTGTGCATCACCGTGAGCGCGGTCAGCAAGCAGATTGCGGGGCTCGAGGCCTTCCTGGGCCGCGAGCTGCTGCAGAAGAACGGCCGCGGCGTGCAGCTCACGCCGCAGGGTCGCGTGTACTGGCAGAAGATCTCCGGCGGCCTGCGTGCCATCGAAACCGCAACTTTCGAGGCCCGTTCGGGCGACGCTGGCGCCGGCCTGCTCACGCTGGCGAGCGTGCCCACCTTCCTTACCAAGTGGCTCATTCCGCGCCTGCCCGCCTTCAGCCAGAAGAGCCGCCACGTGATGCTGAGCTTCAGCCGCCACCTGGAGCCCAGCGACGGCATCCCGGCCGGCGTGGATGCCGCCATCCGCTATGGCCCCGACGGCTGGCCCGGCGTGGTGTCCGAATACATCGCGGGGCGCGAGTTCGTGCTGATCGTGGCGCGCTCGCTGGTCGAGGGACGCCACCGCATCGCGCAGCCCGCCGACATCGTCGGCCACACGCTGCTGCACCACGAGGGCGCGCCCACCGCCTGGCGCCTGTGGGCCGTGCAGCACGGCGTGCCCGAGGTGCAGACCGTGGCCGGGCCGCGCTTCGCCCAGTATTCGGCGCTGATCCAGGCAGCGCTCAACGGACTGGGCATCGGCCTCGTGCCGAAGCTGCTGGTGCAGGAGGAGCTTGCCGAAAGCGCGCTGCTGAGCCCCTGCGGCACGCCCGTGAGCGTGAACCAGGGGCACTATCTCTGCTACCGGCCCGACCGCCTCGACCTGCCGGCATTCGCGGCGTTCCGCGAATGGCTGCTGGACGAGGGACTGAAGTCGCGCGGCGTGGAAACCGAGGCATGAAGCGAGGCATGAAGGCGCCATCTTCGCTAGGCTTGCTCGCCATGCGAACAAACAAGGAAACGAACCGATGAAAGTCGCAGTCATGGGAGCCGGCGCGGTCGGCTGTTACTACGGGGCGATGCTCGCGCGCGCCGGACACGAGGTGGTGCTGATCGGCCGCCCCTCGCACGTGGAGGCCGTCGACGCCAGGGGCCTGCGCCTGGAGACCAAGGCCTTCGACGAGCACGTGCGCGTTGCCGCAAGCACCGAGGCTTCGGCCGTGCAGGGCGCCGACCTCGTGCTGTTCTGCGTGAAATCGACCGACAGCGAATCTGCGGCCGAACAGATCAAGCCGCATCTCGCCCCCGGCGCTCTGGTGCTCACATTGCAGAACGGCGTGGACAACGACCAGCGCGTGCGCTCGGTGCTGCCGCCGTCGAACGAGGTCGCCGCGGCCGTCGTCTACGTCGCGACCGAAATGGCTGGCCCCGGCCACGTGAAGCACCACGGCCGCGGCGAACTGGTGATCGCGCCCTCGGCCCGCAGCGAGGAAGTGGCGCGGCAGCTCGAAGCCGCCGGCGTGCCCACGCAGATATCGCCCAACGTGCGCGGATCGCTCTGGGCCAAGCTGATCCTCAACTGCGCCTACAACGCGCTTTCTGCCGTCACGCAGCTGCCCTACGGCGTGCTCGTGAAGGGCACCGGCGTGGCCGACGTCATCCGCGACGTGGTGGCCGAATGCCTCGCCGTCGCGAAGGCAGAGGGCGTGGAAGTGATGGGCGACACCGACGCCGCCGTGCGCGCCATCGCGCAGACCATGCCCTCGCAGTACTCGTCCACCGCGCAGGACCTCGCGCGCGGCAAGCCCACCGAGATCGACCATCTCAACGGCCTCATCGTGCGTCGCGGCGAGGCGCTGGGCGTGCCCACGCCGGCCAACCGCGTGCTGTTCGTGATGGTGAAGCTGCTCGAGGGCAAGCAGCAGGCCGCAGGCTAGCCGGGCATCGGCTCGCGCATCGTCACGAACTCCTCGGCAGCCGTGGGATGGATGCCCACCGTGCTGTCGAAGATCGCCTTCGTCGCTCCCGCCCGCATCGCCACCGCGAAGCCCTGCACCACTTCGCCGGCATCGGCGCCCACCATGTGCAGGCCCACGACGCGGTCGGTGGCCTTGTCGACCACCAGCTTCATGAAGGTGCGCTCGCTGCGGCCTGAGAGCGTGTGGCGCAGCGACTTGAATTCGCTGGAGAACACCGCCACTTCGCCGAATTTCGCGCGCGCGTCGAGCTCGGTGTAGCCGCAGGTGCCGATGTTCGGGTGCGTGAACACGGCTGTGGGAATGAACTCGTAGTCGAGCCGGCGCTTTCCCTTGCCGAAGAGCTCGTCGACCACCACCATCGCCTCGGCCAGCGCCACCGGCGTGAGCTGCACGCGCGTGGAGACGTCGCCCACCGCGTAGATCGACGGCACCGAGCTGCGGTAGTGCGCATCGACCGCGATCGCGCCGCGCTCGTCGAGCGCCACGCCCGCCGCCTCCAGGCCCAGTCCCTGCGTGTTGGGCACGCGGCCGGTGGCGAAGAGCACCGTGTCGGCCTCGATCTGTTGGCCGCGCGCGAGTGTGACCGTGAGTCCTCCTGTACCACCGGCGCCGCCCGTGCCGCGGGTTACCGATGCGACATCGCAGTTCAGCCGCACGTCGACGCCGGCCTTGCCCATCTCGTTGGCCAGGAACTGCCGCACGTCGTCGTCGAAACCGGTGAGCAGGTGCGCGCGGCGGTGCAACTGCGTGACCTTGGCGCCCAGCCCGTTGAAGATCGACGCGAACTCGCAGGCGATGTAGCCGCCGCCCACCACCAGCAGGCGCTTGGGAAACGGGTCGAGGTCGAACATCGCGTCGGAGGTCACGACGTGCTCGCGACCCTGGATGTCGGGCACGAAGGGCGTGCCGCCGGTGGCCACGAGCAGGTGGCGCGCGGTGTGCCGCTTGCCGTCGACTTCCACCGTGTGCGGATCGACCAGCTGGGCCCATCCGGTGACGAGCGTGACGCCCGCGTTCTTCAGCAGCGAGGCGTAGATGCCGTTGAGGCGGGCGATCTCTTTTGCGCGCTGCGCCTTCAGGTGCGCCCAGTCGAACTGCGGCGCTTCGGGCAGCTTCCAGCCGTAGCCCGCGGCTTCTTCGAAGGATTCGGCATAGCCGGCTGCGTAGCTGTAGAGCTTCTTGGGAATGCAGCCCACGTTGACGCAGGTGCCGCCGAGCTCGGCGGCCTCGGCGAGGGCGACGCGAGCGCCGGTCTGCGCCGCCATGCGCGCGGCGCGAACGCCGCCGCTGCCGCCGCCGATGACGAAGAGATCGAAGTCGAATGTGGGCATGAAAGGCTTGCTCCTTGGCCGCCGACTGTAGCGGCCGGGGCGAAGCCGGCGCTTTCGTCGGGGCTTGCTTGACCCTGGAGCTGGTTCAGGGATTCCACTGTGCCCGGACCCCAGCGGGAGTTCATCGCCGTCGGCGACGCTTCCACGGACAGCCTGTTTTCAGGGAGATGCACATGGGCATGTTTGAAAGACTTTTCGGAGGCCACGGCGGATCGCGGCACGGCGGCGGTGGAGGCCACCACGGCTCGCACGGCGGATACGGCTACGGCAGCAGCGCGCCACCGGCGGGTGGCGGTGGCGCCAACAGCGCGTGCTCCGCATGCCGCGCAATCAACGGGCCGGGCGCGCGTTTCTGCCAGCAATGCGGCGGCTCGATGCAGCCGGCGGCCTGCAGGCAGTGCGGCACCGCGATGCAGGCCGGCGCGAAGTTCTGCGCGCAGTGCGGCCAGCCTTCGGAAGCCGCGCCGCGCGGCTGAAGCGCTACCGCTACTGGCGCGAGTCCGGCGAGGTCCAGAGCCGGCGCGGATCGTCACTGCGCTGGCCGGGTTGCGGCTGGGGCTGGGGCGCCGCCGGCTGGATGCCGCGCTGCTGCTGCAGCGCGCGCAGCTGGGCCTGCTGCAAGGCTTGTTGTTGAGCCTGTGCCTGCTGCTGCATCTGCGCGGCACGCTGCTGCATCTCCTGCTGCTGGCGAAGCTGCTGTTGCTGCGCCAATGCCTGCTGCTGGGCCGCGCGCATCTGCTGGAACTGCATTTGCTGTGCTTGCTGCTGCTGGAGCAGCTGTTGTTGCTGCAGGGCCTGCGCCTGCGCGGCGCGCTGCTGCATTTCCTGCTGCTGGCGCAGCGCCTGTTGCTGCTGGAGTTGCAGCTGCTGTTGCTGCAACTGCTGTTGCTGCCAGCGTTCCTGCTCGCCGCGCCGCTGCCATTCCTGCTGCGCGCGCCAGTCCTGCTGCTGGCGTGAATCCTGCTGCTGCCTCCAGCCCTGCTGGCGCTGCCACTCCATGTGCTGCTGTTGCTGCATCAGTTGCTGCTGCTGCGCCTGCTGGAGCTGGATCTGCTGCTGCCGCGCCGCCAGCGCAGCGGCCGGCGGCGCCACCGCGGCGGGCCGGCCGAAGCCGCCGAAGGCGTTGACGGTGATGCCCGGCGTGGGCGCCACCGGGCCGCGCGAGAAGCGGTCGTCCGGCAGCCGCATCAGGTCGCGCCGTCCGAAGGGGCCGCGGCCGAAGCGGTCGGCGGGCACCACGGTCACCGCGCCCGGCATCTGCTGGTTGGCGTAGAAGTCGCTGCGCAGCGCCTGGCGGTTGTAGATGGCCATGCGGTTGACCTGGTCCAGGTAGCGCTGGCTCGCGCGGTAGCCGGGGCGCCATTGTTCGCCCGGGGCCAGCGGGAACCAGCCGACGCCGCCGGCGCCGCCCGCGCTGCCTCCGCCGTTCACGAAGCCCACCAGTGCCGGCGAATACACGGGCCGCCCGTTCGGCCGACCGGGCACCCAGCCCCAGCGCGGGCCCACGCGCGCCCAGCGGCCGTAGTGGGAGGGCGCGAAGCCCCAGGGCGCGGCGTCGATCCAGGTCAGGCCCCAGGGAGCGACGTTGACCCACTGGCCGTCGCGGTACGGCGCCCAGTCGGCATCGACATTGCGCGGGAACCACACGTCGCCGTAGGTCGGGTCGCTCTGCCAGTCGCCGTACGCGTCGAGCTGCTGGTAGCCGACCACGTCGCGCGACACGTAGCGCGCGGAGATCGACTGGTCCTCGATGCGGTTGCGCTCGGCCACCCAGGCGTCGAAGCTGCCGCCCTGCTGCGGCGCGCCGCCCACGGCGGAAAGATCGCGGCCTGCCACCGTGAGCTGCTGGCGCGCGGCCAGCGACTGCGACTGCCCGTTCTCGCCATGGAGTGTGACGCGGCCCGAGGCCACCGCCACCCAGGTGGTGCCAGCGGCCGGATCGGCGGCGATGCGGTATTCGCCCGGCTCGTCGATCACCACCGCGAGGTTGCCGGTGTCGACCTCGAAGCGCTGGCCCGAGAGATCGTCGCGCACGCGCAGCTGCAGGTTGCCCTGGTTCGAGGTGATGCGCGCCGTGTCGTCGTCGAGCTCGGTGAATTCGACATGGGTCTGGCCGTCGAGCCGCAGCGCCGCGGAGCCGACGTGCAGCTCGGCGCGCGCATTGCGGTCGGTCCAGAGCCGGTCGCCGGTGGTGAGGGGGCGGTTGGGTTGCGCGTCGTACCAGCTGTCGGCGCCGGCGGGCGCGAAGCTCACCGTGCCCTGCTGGTAGTTGAGCCGCGCGATGCGGCCGGGCGGGTCCTGCTGCGCGCTGGCTGCGAAGGCCACGCACAGCAGCGCGACGCCGAGCAGCCATCGGCGTGGCGCGGCAAGCATGGAAGGGGCGGGTTGGTTCATGGCGTTGTTCTCTGATCCTCGGGACGTTGCGCAAGCACTGGAGTTGTAACGCGCGAGAATCCGCTGCCGCCGTCACCGCACGACCCCTGCTTGGTGAAGCGCGCGTGCATTCGGCAACCGGCTGTAAGGAGGGACACCCCATGAAAAACCAGAACAACACACGGCCCACGGGCAAACCGCGCTTCAAAAACGGTAGCGCGATCGTTTTCTGCGTGGCTGCTGCAGCGGCAACACTGGCGGCCATGTCCGCCGACGCGCAGCTCGCGCGCAAGCCGTCGTACTACCAGCAACAGAACCAGCCACAGAATCAGCCGCCCGAAGGCCCCGCCGCGCAGCTGGTGCCGCGCCCCTCGGTGCCATCGTCGCTGCCCGCGCTGCGCAGCCAGGGCGACTTCGACCAGCTCGCCCGCGTCTACGACGCCGGCACGCCGATGCAGCTCGCGCACGTGCTCTTCGTGGTCGACCGGCAGGCGAAGCCGCCGCGCATGTACTACATCGACACGCCGCGCTACCAGCTGCACGTGCGCTTCCTGCGCGACACGCGGCTCGCGCCCGGCGCCGGCAAGCGCGAGATCGACCGCAACTACCTCGTGCCCGACCGCCGCTTCCTGTTCGGCACGCTGAGCTGGCAGCAGAACATCGGCAGCTTCACCTACGAATTCTGGGAGGGCGATAAGCTCACCGCGCCGCTGCTGCGGCAGGCCGAGCAGCAGGTCAGGGCCAGCTTCTTCGGTCCGATGAAGTTCAAGACCAACTCCACGCTGCACGAGCGCGTGGCGAAGGAAGCCGGCATCGACTTCGTGAGCCAGGAAGCGCTGATCCGCGAGCAGCCCTTCCTGCCGATGAACCTCGGCACCGCCACCGGCCGCGTGCGCATCGTGGAGGACGACGCAGGCATCGATGCGCTGCTGCCCGACGACATCGCCGTGCTGCGGCAGGTGCCCATCGGCCTGCCGCCGGTGGCGGCCGTGCTGACCGAGCGACCCTCGACCGCGCTCTCGCACGTCAACCTGCTGGCCAAGGGCTGGGGCATTCCCAACGCTTACGTGCGCGATGCTGCCGCGGTCCTGAAGGAGCACGCCGGCCAGTGGGTGGCGCTGAAGGTGGCCAGCTCGGGCTACCAGGTGCGCCGGCTCACGGCGGAGGAAATCGCCGCGCTCCCGCCGCGCGCGGTGCGCACCGCCGCCACGGGCGCCGTGCCCGGCAGCGCGCGCGCCATCAGGCCCGACCTGCGCGAGAACCGGCTGCTTCCGCTGGCCTCGCTGCGCGCGCGCAACAGTGCGCAGTGCGGCGTGAAGGCAGCGAACCTCGGCGCCATGCAGGCCGCGCACATCCCGGGCACCTCGGTGCCCGACGGCTTCTGCATTCCCTTCGCACACTACGACCGCTTCATGCGCGCCAACGGCCTGGCCGACCGCATCGCGCGCATGCAGCAGCAGCCCGGCTTCGCGAGCGATCCGAAGGTGCGCCAGAAGGCGCTGGCGCAGCTGCGCGACGAGATCGTGCAATGGCCCGTCGATGCCGCCACTGCGGCCGGCTGGCGCGCCGCATGGCAGTCGCAGCTCGGAGGCGGCGGCGTGTTCGTGCGCAGCTCGTCCAACTCCGAAGACCTGCCCGGCTTCAGCGGAGCGGGGCTCTACACCACCGTGCCCAACGTCAAGACCGGCGACGCGCTCGAAGTCGCCGTGAAGAAGGTCTGGGCCTCGGTGTTCAACCCCGAGGCATGGGAGGCCCGCACGGCGGCGGGTTTCGGCGCCGAATCGGTCCTCATGGGCGTGTTCGTGCAGACCGCCATCGACTCGACCAACGCCGGCGTGATGATCACCCGCGACCCCTTCGACGCCGGGCACCCGCACATCACCTACATCTCCGCCAAGCGCGGCATCGGCATTCGCGTGGTCGAGGGCCGCCGCGTGGCCGAGCAGGTGATGTACTCGAGCTGGTCCAAGGCCATTCAGGTGCTCAGCCGCTCGGCCGAAGACACCGCGCTGCAGCTGGACAAGGACGGCGGCGTGAAGGAAGTGCCCGTGGAAGCCGGCCGCAACGTGCTGACCGACGAGCTTGTGGTGCGGCTCGCCAACGTGGGCGCGGCGGTCAAGCGCACCTTCAACGGTGTCGACCAGGACATCGAGTGGGCGACGGTGGGGGACAGGATCGTGCTGCTGCAGGCGCGGCCGTATGTGGAGAGGCGGCGCTGAAGTCGCCTCTCCCGGCCGGGACTGCCGTGGCTACTTGTACAGCAGCTGCGGCAACCACAGCCCGATCTGCGGCCACATGTACAGCAGCACGATCGCCAGCACCTGGATGCCCATGAAGGGCAGCATGCCCAGGAAGATCTGGTTCAGCGTCACGTGCGGCGGGCTCACGCCCTTGAGGTAGAAGGCCGCCATCGCGACCGGCGGCGAGAGGAAGGCGGTCTGCAGGTTCAGCGCCACCAGCAGCCCGAAGAACAGCGGGTCGACGCCGAAGTTGTCGAGCAGGGGGATGAAGATGGGCATGAAGATCACGATGATCTCGGTCCACTCCAGCGGCCAGCCCAGCAGGAAGATGATGACCTGGCTCAGGATCAGGAACTCCACCTTGGTGAGGTTCATGCCGAGCACCCATTCCTCCACCAGCGCCTGTCCGCCCAGCAGCGCGAACGCGGCGGAGAAGATGGCCGAGCCGACGAAGAGCCAGCACACCATGGCCGATGTCTTGGCCGTGAGGAACACCGATTCCTTCAGCACCGCGAGGTTGAGCCGCCGGTAGGCCGCCGCCAGCAGCATGCCGCCGAGCGCGCCCATGGCCGCCGCCTCGGTGGGTGTGGCCAGGCCCAGCACGATCGAGCCCAGCACCGCGAGGATCAGCAGCACCAGCGGGAAGAACGATGCCAGCAGCATCTTGAAGATCTCGAGCCGCGCGAAGCTCAGGAACAGGTAGAACAGCGTGACGATTGCGCCGAAGACGGCGAAGGTGACCCACCACCAGGTCGGCGCGGGCCGCTGCGTGGCGGCTTCGGTGGCAGCGGGGGCGGTGGGTTCAGCGACTCCTGCCGCAGCGGGTGCCGCCGATGCGCCCGGCGGCTCCGCCAGCGAGCCCTGGGCCGACGCGCCGGCCGGTGCCGCCGGCTGCGCATCTTCGCTGGGAGGTTCCTGGAGGCCGCCTTCCTGCGGCGGCTCCTGCAACCCGCCTTCGACCGGAGGCTCCTGCAGGCCGCCGGACTCCGGCGCGCTGCTGCGCACCGAGCCGATCTCCTCGATCTCGTAGCGCGCCTGCGCTTCGACCGTGGTCACGGCCTTGTAGCTGAAGGCGGCCAGCAGCAGGAAGATCACGCCCGGCAGCGCGACGATGCCGAGCTGCTTCAGCACATGCGAGAAGGGCACGTCGGCGTTGCGGCGGCCTTTCAGCAGGCCGACCAGCGCATGCGCGGCGGGGCTCTCAGCCAGCCGCTGCGACAGCGGCGGCAGCGGCACGACGCGCTCGGCGTGCGGCAGCGGCGGCGCCCATTGCGGCTTGAGCCACGCGACGATGATCACGTACAGCACGTAGAGCGAGGCCAGCATCAGCCCCGGAAAGAACGCGCCCGCGTACAGCTGCACCACCGACACGCCCGCCGTCGCGCCGTACACGATCAGCAGCACCGAAGGCGGAATCAGGATGCCCAGGCAGCCGCCCGCGGTGATCGCGCCGGCCGCCAGCGGAACGCTGTAGCCCGCGCGCAGCATGGCCGGCAACGCAAGCAGGCCCATCAGCGTGACCACCGCGCCCACGATGCCGGTGGCCGTCGCGAAGATGGTGCAGGTGACCAGCGTCGCCACCGCCAGCGCGCCGGGCAGCCGCGCGAGGGCGAGGTGCAGGCTCCTGAAGAGCGACTCGATGAGGTTCGCGCGCTCCACCAGGTAGCCCATGAACACGAACAGCGGCACTGCGATGAGCACGTCGTTGGCCATGGTCTTGAAGGCCGACTGCACCATCAGGTCGAGCGTGCGGTGCCAGTCGCGGTCGTAGGCCAGCCAGGTGAAGAGCATGCCCATGCCCATCAGCGTGAACGCGGTCGGAAAGCCCAGCATGATGGCCACCACCACCAGCGACAGCATCAGCAGGCCGAGGTGGCCGTTGGTGATGGTGGGCGCATTGGCCAGCACCGCCACCGCGCCGATCACGATCAGCGCCATGAACGAGAGGCCGAACCAGAGTTCGCGGCGGATCATCGCGCGGCCTCCTTCGAGGCGACGACGCGGTCGAGCGCGGCGATGTCCTCGTCCTTCACGTGCACCATCTCCTTGAGCTTCTCGACGTCGACTTCCTCCACGTCCTGCTCGCGCGAAGGCCAGGCACCGTCACGGATGCAGCGCACGCAGCGGATGATCTCCACCAGCCCCTGCAGCAGCAGCGTGAAGCCGGCGAGCGGAATCACGAACTTGAACGGGTACAGCGGCAGCGGCTCGGCCGAGAAGGTCTGCTCGCGGATGGCGAGCGACTCGCCCGCGTAGACCCATCCGGCCCAGGTCAGCGCGACGATGCCGGGCAGGAAGAAGACGATGTAGAGCACCAGGTCCACCAGCGCCTGCGTGCGCGGGCGGAAGAAGCCATAGAGCACGTCGCCGCGCACGTGGCCGTTCTTCGAGAGCGTGTAGGCGCCCGCGGTCATGAACATGGTGCCGTACAGCATGATCTGCGCGTCCAGCACCCAGGCGTGGGGCTTGTTGAGGGCATAGCGCGAGAACACCTCCCAGCTGATCAGCAGCGTGAGCAGCAGGGCGCACCAGGCGAAGGTCTTGCCGATCCATGTGGAGAACCGGTCGACCGCCAGCAGGAAAGATTGCATCGGAACGAACTCCTCGCCGCGTCATCCGTGTCTTGCGCGGCAGCTTGGGCGCAGGCATGAAAAGAGGGCACCGCTTGGGTGCCCTCGCGTCGCATCGATCCCTTGGCTCAGGTCTTCTTCGCCTGCCGTCCGAAGTAGTGGTTGTAGGCCATCTTGAAATCGACTTCGTAGTCGTTCTGCCACTGGCCCGCGCGTTCCGCGAAGGCGCGCTGCGAGTCGAGCACCTTCTTGAACATCGCGTTCTCGGCCGACTTCTTCGCGATGGTCTTGTCCCACGACGCGAGCTGCGCGCGCAGCACCGCGTCGGGCGTCTTGTAGAACTTGATGCCGGCCTTCTTCAGTTCCTCGTAGTCCTTCGAGTTGCGGTCGATGGCCTTCCAGCTCATCTCGGCGCTCGCGGCCTGCGTGGCGTATTCGATGATCGACTTCAGTTCGGCCGGCAGCGCCTTGAGCTTGGCGCCGTTGAAGAGCACTTCGAACTGTTCGCCGCTCTGGTGGAAGCTCTGCAGCATGCAGTTCTTGGCGACGTCGGGAAAGCCCAGCACGCGGTCGCTCGACGCGTTGTTGAACTCGGCCGCGTCGATCAGGCCGCGGTCCAGCGCGGGCACGATCTCGCCGCCGGGCAGCGGGTTCACGGCCGCGCCCATGTCGGTGAACACGTCCACCGCCAGGCCCACGGTGCGGAACTTGAGGCCCTTCATGTCCTCGGCCTTGGCCACCGGCTTCTTGAACCAGCCCAGCGGCTGCGTGGGCATGGGGCCGTAGAGGTACGAGACCACGTCGAGGTTCAGGCCCTTGTAGATCTCCTCCATCAGCGCCTTGCCGCCGCCGTAGGTGTGCCAGGCCAGCACCATGTTGGCATCCATGCCGTAACCCGGGCCGGAGCCCCACAGCGCGAGCGCCGAGTTCTTGCCGTACCAGTACGCGACCACGCCGTGGCCGCCGTCGAGCGTGCCCTTGGCCACCGCGTCGAGCAGCTGGAAGGCGGGCACCACCGAGCCGGCGGGCAGCACCTCGATCTTCAGGCGGCTGCCCGCCATGTCGTTGACCTTCTTGGCGTAGTCCTGCGCGTACTCGTGGAAGATGTCCTTCGCGGGCCAGGTGCTCTGGAAGCGCAGGGTGGTGGTCTGGGCCATGCTGACCATCGGCACGGACATGGCGCCGGCGGCCACGGCCGCGCCCTTGAGCAGCCCGCGGCGGCGGGGCATCTTGCTGTCTGTCATTTGTCTCTCTCCAAACGGTTCTGAGTTGGGAAAACCCAGGCTGTCCGTCTTGGAGTTATGGTTCGACAGGCCCAAGGCGCCATCTTTGGCGCGCGGGAGCACTCAACAAACAGGGTTTTCACGAACCGGTGAAAAATTCCGGGCCATGAAAACCCGCATCCCAAGGACACCAGAGAAATGACCGAACCCGTCGAGAACAAGGGCTACGCCGGCGACGTGACGCCCGAGCAGGCCGCCCAATGGACCGCCAGCGGCGAGGCCGTGCTGGTCGACGTGCGCACCGACGCCGAGCGCGAATGGGTCGGCTACGTGCCCGGCGCCGTGCCGCTGGCATGGAAGCAATGGCCCGGCATGGCGCTGAACCCGGCCTTCGACGAGGGCATCCGTGCCGCGGCCGAAGGCGGAAAGAAGGTGGTGCTGCTGTGCCGCAGCGGCGTGCGCTCCATCGCAGCGGCCAAGCGCGCGACAGAACTGGGCGTGGAGGCCTACAACATCCTCGAAGGCTTCGAGGGCAACCCGGACGAGAACGGCCACCGCGGGCTGATCGGCGGCTGGCGCAAGCGCGGGCTGCCGTGGCGGCAGAACTGACCGGAACGAGCCGATCGCCTCACTCGGCCGTGGCCGGGTCGATCACGCTGTACACCCGGTCCACGCGATTGGCCGGGAAGCCGCCGAGCTCCGCGTGCCGGCGCACCAGTTCGGCGTCGGTGGCCTGGTAGACGCAGTAGACACGGTCGTCCGTCACGTAGCTGTGGATCCACTGGATGTCCGTGCCCATGCTGCTGAGCACGCCGCAGGACTTCTGCGAGATGGCCTTCAGGTCCGACGGGGTGAGCTTGCCGGCGCCGGGGATGTCTCGCTCGATGACGAATTTGGGCATGGTGGTACTCCTGTCTGGCTGTCAGAATCGGTCGAAGGCGACCAGGACCTATGGTGCCGAGGCGAAGCCGCCGCGTCTTGCCCGCCTCGCCTGAGTTATTGACCGAAACCCCGCCCTCGCTTGCCCCGGGAGGTGACCATGGATGTCTTGTCGGACGTGCTGCGGACCATCCGCCTGGAGGGCGCGCTGTTCCTGAACGGGGACATGCATGCACCCTGGTGTTTCAAGGTACCCAAGGGTACGGACATCGCGCAGCTGCTCAGGCCCGGCGCGCAGCGGCTGGCCATCTGCCACCTGGTGCTGCAGGGCGAATGCTGGGCGCAGGTCGACGGCGGCGAGCCGATCCGCGCGCATGCGGGCGAAGTGATCGCCGCGCTGCATGGCGACTCCCACGTGCTGGGCAGCGGCCTGCACCATGCGGCGGTGGACATGTCGCATGTGGTGAGCCCGCGGGCACCCGAGCTGGAGCGCGTGCGCTATGGCGGCGAGGGCGATCGCACCTTGCTGGTGTGCAGCTGGTTCGCGTACGAGGGCGACGCGCCCAATCCCGTCATGGCGAACATTCCGCGCCTGTTCACCACGCAGCTGCGAAGCAGGCCGGCGGGTCCGTGGATCGAGCAGTCGGTCAACTTCGTGCTGGGCGATGCGGCTTCACGATCGCCGGGATCGGAGATGGTCGCCGCCAAGGTGGCGGAGGTGCTGTTCGCCGAAGTGCTGCGCGGCTACATCGAATCCATGCCCGCCAACAACCCGGGCTGGCTGGCGGGCCTGCGCGACCCCCACGTGAGCCGCTGCCTGGCGCTGATGCATGCCGAGCCCGCGCGCAACTGGACCGTCGACGCGCTGGCGCACGAGACGCACACCTCGCGCAGCGTGCTGGCCGACCGCTTCGCCGAACTCGTGGGCGTGCCGCCCATGCACTACCTCGCTCGCTGGCGAATGATCCTGGCCGCAGGCATGCTGCGCAGGGACCAATGCAACCTGGCGCGCATCGCCGAGGGCGTGGGCTACGAGTCGGAGGCCGCCTTCAATCGCGCGTTCAAGCGCGAGTACGGCGTGTCGCCAGGGGCATGGAGGCACAACGGGGCCTGACCCCGTGTCTTGCTCAGAGCGCGGGAATGCGCAGCTTCTGCCCCGGATAGATCTTGTCCGGATGCGTCAGCATCGGCTTGTTGGCCTCGAAGATCACGTTGTACTTGTTGGCGTCGCCGTAGTACTTCTTCGAGATGGCCGAGAGCGTGTCGCCGCGCACCACGTCGTGATACTGGGCGGGTGTTGCGGCAGGCGCCACGAGGTTGTTCTCCACGCTGGTCACGTTCGCCACGTTGCCCGCGGCCAGCGACGCCTTTTCGCTGGCTTCCTGCGACGGCGCCTGGCCCGCGAGGGTGACCACGCCGGTGCTCGCGGCGTAGGTCACTTCCAGTCCCGTGAGGCCGAGGTTCTGCGTCTCGATGTAGGTCTTGATGGCGGCCGCGGCAGCCTGGTTGGCGTCGGGCGTGGCGGCATGGGCCGACGAGCCGCCGAACAGCTTCTCACCAGCCTCCTTGATGAAACTGAGCAATCCCATGGTTCTCTCCTTGTGCGGTGGTGGGTGGAACCGGCCAATGTAGAGCCGGAACCCGGCGCGCCGGCGTAGGCCCATGCCGCGTGTGTCAACGACGTGCCAGCCCGAATAACAACAAAGTCGCAATAATCCCGCGCATGTCATCCCCCTTCCTCGCCATCGACATCGGCAACACCCGCCTCAAGTGGGCGCTCTACGACTCGGCCCGCCCCGGCGCCGCGTTGCAGGCGCAGGGCGCCGAATTCCTCGACCACATCGAACGGCTGGCCGACGGCCCGTGGGCCGACCTGCCCTCGCCCGGCTCCATGCTGGGCTGCGTGGTGGCCGGCGACGCGGTGCGCCGCCGCGCCGAGGAGCAGATCGTCGAGCACTTCGACTGCACGCCGCGCTGGGTGATGTCGAGCGCGGGCGAGGCCGGCATCGTCAACGGCTACGACCACCCCACGCGCCTGGGCGCCGACCGCTTCGTGGCGATGATCGGCGCGCGCCACCGCATGCTGGCCGCCGCCAGGCCGGGGCAGGCGCCGCGGCCGATGGTGGTGGTGCTGATCGGCACGGCCGTGACGGTCGAGGCCATCGACGCCGACGGCAAGTTCCTCGGCGGCCTGATCCTGCCGGGCCACGGCATCATGCTGCGCGCGCTCGAATCGGGCACGGCGGGCCTGCACGTGCCCACCGGCGAGGTGCGCGAATTCCCCACCAACACCAGCGACGCGCTGACCAGCGGCGGCACCTACGCCATCGCGGGCGCGGTGGAGCGCATGGTGCAGCACGTGCGCTCGCACTGCGGCGCTGAGCCGGCCTGCTACATGACCGGCGGCGCGGGCTGGAAGATGGCGCCCGTGATGAACGGGCACTTTGAGCTGGTCGAGAGCCTCATCATGGACGGGCTCCTGGTCATAGCCCGCGAGCGGGCCTCCAACTGAAAAGACTCGGTCAGGGGCGCATCAGCGCCTCGGCCATCGCCTGGAAGGCCGGCAGCGTGAGCGGATCGTTCGCGCCGTTGGCCGCCACCGGGTGCGCCGCGTAGCGCACGATCACCATCTCGGCCTTCGGGTCCACGTAGATGCTCTGGCCGTGGATGCCGCGCGCCATGTAGGCGCCGTGCGGGTTGTGCGACACCCACCACATGTCGCGGTACGACCAGCCCTTGAGCAGCGGATAGCCGGCCTTCACGAACTTGGCGGGGTCGCCGCCGCGCTGGATGTCTTCAACCACCGCCTTCGGAATGGCCTGCTGCCCGTTGGAGGCACGCCCGCCGTTGCGCATGGTCTCGCCGAAGCGCGCGAGGTCGCGCAGCACGGTGTTCAGGCCGCCGCCGCCCGACTCGGTGCCGATGCGGTCGACCATGAAATACGCGTCCTGCTCGGCGCCGATGCGGCGCCAGATCTTCTCGCTCAGCAGGTCGGCCAGCGACTGGTTGCTGGCGCGGCGCACGATCCAGGCCAGCACCTCGGCGTTGACCGTCTTGTAGGCGAAGCCTTCGCCGTGCTCGCCTTCCTTCTTCAGCGTGACGAGGAATTCGTAGAACGACTTGGGGCCGGTGTAGTTCGCGCCCTGGGTGAGCATGCCGCCGGCACGCGCGTAGTCCCAGATCTCGGCCTTGGGGTCGGCGTAGTTCTCGGAGTAGTGCACGCCCACGGTCATGTCCATCACCTGGCGCACGGTGGCGTCGCCGTAGGCCGTGTCCTTGAGTTCGGGGATGTATTTGGTGACGGGCGCGGCCGGGTCGAGCTTGCCCTCGTCCGCGAGGATGGCCGCCAGCGTGCCCACGAAGGACTTGGTGACCGACATCGCGATGTGCGGGCGCTCGGGCGTGAGCGCGCCGAAGTACTTCTCGTAGACCACCTTGCCGCGATGCATCACGAGGATGCCGTCGGTGTAGGTGTTGGCGATCATCTGGGCGAAGTTCAGCGTCTGCTCTCCGCCAAGGGGCTTGAACGTGACGGCCTCGATGTCGAAGGGCGCCGGTGCCGAAGGCAGCGGGCTGGCCGCACCGGGACCGCGCCATACGTTGGCCGTAGGCACGGTCTCGCGCACGTGCGAGAAGCTCCAGCGCGTGCGCGGAAAGACGCCGCCGGCCGGGTTGTCGAAGGTGATGAGCTTGTCGGGCGGGGGCGGGAAGCCCTTCATCCAGCCCATGGCGTCGACCGAAGTGGCGGCAGGGTCGGGCAGCGCGGGAGGCGTGGGCGTCTGTGCGGAGGTGGTGTTCACGGCGAGCAGGGTGAATGCGGCGGCGAGCGCCGTGCGAATGAAGAGGGACATGTTGTTCGTTGTTCTGGATGAGGAAGGGGTCAGCGACCGCTGAAGCGCGCCGGCCGGCGCTCGATGAAGGAGCGCACGCCTTCGGCCGCATCCTCGCTGTTCGACAGGCGCTTCTGCGTCTCGATGAATTCCGACACCGCAGCCAGCGGCCCCTGCTCGACGGCCTTGATCACGTTCAGCCGCGTGGCCACCACCGCCAGCGGCGCCTGCGCCGCGATGCGCTGCGCGATGGCCAGCGCCGCGTCGAGCTCCTGCCCGGCCGGCACCACCTTCTGCACGAAGTTCAGGCGGTAGGCCTCGGCGCTGTCGAACTCGTCGGCCGTCAGCAGGTGCAGCATCGCGTTGCCCACGCCCGCGCGCTCGGCCATGCGCAGCGTGGCGCCGCCCGTGGCCATGATGCCGCGCTGCACTTCCATCTGCGAGAAGCGGCAGTTGTCGGCCGCCACCACGATGTCGGCGCCCAGCATCAGCTCGATGCCCACCGTGAAGCAGATGCCCTTGACCGCCACCACCATCGGCTTGGTGCGGCGGCGGTAGTCGGGCAGGCCGAAGTCGTGCGGCTCCACCAGCCCGGCGGGAATCGCCTTCTCGCCGCGCTTCATGTATTCGGCGACCGCCGGCAGGTCCAGGCCCGCCGTGAAGTGGTCGCCGAAGGCATGCAGCACGCCCACGCGCAGTTCCGGGTCGTCGTCGAGCCGGGTGTAGGCCTCGGCCAGCTGTTTGAACATCGGCGGCGTCCAGCCATTGCGCTTGGCGGGGCGGTTGATGCCGATCAGCAGCACGTGGCCGAGCACCTGGGTGTCGATGCAGCCTTCTGCGGGTGGGGTGGTGGGCGTGGCGGTCATGGCGGTCTTGTCTCCTTCTTGTTTTCGCTCGTCAGTACGTGTACACGCCTCGGCCCGTTTTACGGCCCAGTTGGCCGGCCGCCACCATCTCCTTCAGCAGCGGGCAGGGGCGGTACTTGGAATCGCCGAACTGCTCGAGGTACACCTCCATCACGGCCAGGCACACGTCCAGGCCGATCATGTCGGCCAGCGCCAGCGGGCCGATGGGCTGGTTGCAGCCCAGCTTCATGCCGGCATCGATGTCTTCGGCCGTGGCGATGCCCTCGGACAGCACGAAGAAGGCCTCGTTGATCATCGGCACCAGGATGCGGTTGACCACGAAGCCCGGCGCGTTCTTCACCGTGATCGGCGACTTGCCCAGGCGCTCGGCCAGCTCCTTAACGGTGTCGTGCGTGGCGTCGCTCGTGAGGTAGCCGCGGATCAGCTCCACCAGCGCCATCATCGGCACCGGGTTGAAGAAGTGCATGCCGATGAAGCGGTCGGCGCGCGAGGTGGCGGCGGCCAGCTGGGTGATCGAGATCGAGGAGGTGTTCGAGGCGATGATGACCTCGGGCGCCAGCATCTCGTCGACCTGCTTGAGGATCTTGAGCTTGAGCGCGTGGTTCTCGGTGGCGGCCTCGATGACCAGCTGGGCGCCCTTCAGGTCTTCGTAGCTGGTCGAGCCCTTGATGAGCGCCAGCGCGGCGGTCTTCTGCTCAGCCGTGAGCTTTTCCTTCTTGATCAGGCGGTCGAGGCTGCCCGACACCGTGGCCAGGCCCTTGTCGACCGCCGCCTGGGCGATGTCGACCATCACCACCTTCACGCCGGCCACCGCGCAGGCCTGCGCGATGCCGTTGCCCATCGTTCCGGCGCCGATGATGCCTACAGTCTGGATAGCCATGAGAGAACTCCTTGGAGAAAGCAAAAAGAAAGGGGTGCGCGCGGCCGGCGCCGCGGCAAAGACATCGATTGTGAAGCAGCACCGCGCCCGCGCCGTTCCCGTGTGCGACACCGGCGGCTGCAGGTGGCTTACAGTCCTGCGGTTGCTTTTTTCCGCCCCCTTTTTCGAATTCCCGACTTCCGACCATGACCACCCTCGGCACCCCCCTTTCCCCCTCCGCAACCCGCGTGATGCTCCTGGGCTCCGGCGAACTCGGCAAGGAGGTGCTGATCGCCCTGCAGCGCCTCGGCGTCGAGACCATCGCCGTCGACCGCTACGAGAACGCCCCCGGCCAGCAGGTGGCGCACCATGCGCGCACCATCACCATGAGCGACCCGGCGCAGCTGAAGGCGCTGATCGAGGCCGAGAAGCCCGCGCTGGTGGTGCCCGAGATCGAGGCCATCGCCACGCCCATGCTCCAGGAGCTGGAAGAAGCCGGCACCGTGCGCGTGATTCCCACCGCCCGCGCCGCCCGCCTGACCATGGACCGCGAGGGCATCCGCCGCCTGGCTGCCGAGACGCTGGGCGTGCCCACCAGCCCCTACAAGTTCTGCGACTCGCTGGCCGAGCTGCAGGCCGCCATCGACGCAGGCATCGGCTACCCCTGCATCGTCAAGCCCGTGATGAGCAGCTCCGGCAAGGGCCAGAGCAAGATCGACGGCCCCGCCGACGTGCAGAAGGCCTGGGACTACGCCATGGCCGGAGGGCGGGTCAGTCATGGCCGCGTGATCGTCGAGGGCTTCATCGACTTCGACTACGAGATCACCCTGCTGACCGTGCGCGCCAAGGACGCCGCCGGCAGCGTGCAGACGCAGTTCTGCGACCCCATCGGCCACGTGCAGGTGAGCGGCGACTACGTGGAAAGCTGGCAGCCGCACCCCATGGCGCCCGCCGCCCTGCAGAAGGCGCAGCAGATCGCGCAGGCCGTCACGGCCGACCTGGGCGGCCAGGGCCTCTTCGGCGTGGAGCTCTTCGTGAAGGGCGACGAGGTCTGGTTCAGCGAAGTCAGCCCGCGCCCGCACGACACCGGCATGGTCACCATGGCCACCCAGTGGCAGAACGAGTTCGAGCTGCACGCGCGCGCCATCCTCGGCCTGCCGGTGGACACCTCGCTCAAGAGCCCAGGCGCCAGCGCGGTGATCTACGGCGGCGTGGACGCCACCGGCATCGCCTTCGACGGCGTGGCCGAGGCACTGCAGGTGCCCGGCAGCGACATCCGCCTGTTCGGCAAGCCGGAAAGCTTCGCCAAGCGCCGCATGGGTGTGGCGCTGGTGCATGCGGCCGACACCGACACCGCCCGAAAGCTCGCCAAGGAAGCGGCCTCCCTGGTCAAGCCGCGCAAGGCGTAGCCAGTTTCCGCAAGCCGCGCCGCAAGGGCGCGGGCATGGTGCGGGGGCTTGCCGGGCCCCGTCGGGTGCGGGTGCGTGCGGATACCGCGAGCGCCCGATGCCTCCCACACTGGACGCTCGCAACGATCCACCGGAGACACCATGCTGCATCCCCAGGCGCGCGCCCTGCTGGACTTCATCGAGGCGCGCGGCATTCCGCCGACGCACACCCTGTCGCCCGCCGACGCGCGGGCCTTCTATCGCGAGCGCCGCACCGCCACGCAGCCGCTGCCACCTGAAGTGGCCGAGGTGCGCGACCTCGCCGCCGACGGGCCGCACGGCACCATCCCGGTGCGCCTGTACCGTCCGATGGGCTCCGGCGTTGGCCCGCTGCCGGTGCTGGTGTACTACCACGGCGGCGGCTGGGTCATCGGCGACCTCGACACGCACGACGTGCTGTGCCGCCAGCTGGCCAACGGCGCGGGCTGCGCGGTGGTCGCGGTCGACTACCGCATGGGCCCCGAGCACCGCTTTCCCGCCGCCGTCGACGACGTGCTGGCCGCCACCCGCTGGGTGCGCCGCGAGGCCGCCGCGCTGGGGCTCGATGCGAACCGGCTGGCGGTGGGCGGCGACAGCGCGGGCGGCAACCTCGCGGCGGTGGTGTCGATCGCCGCGCGCGACGCGGGCGACCTGCCCATCGTCCATCAGCTGCTGATCTACCCGGCCACCGATATGCGGCGCGGCCACGCATCGCACCAGAGCAACGGGCAGGGCTACCTGCTCACGGCCGACACCATCCGCTACTTCCACGACCACTACATCACCGACCCGAAGCACGACCTCGACTGGCGCGCCTCGCCGCTGCTGCATCCCGATCTTTCGAGGCTGCCCCCGGCATTGGTGCTCACCGCCGGCTACGACCCGCTGCGCGACGAAGGCGCCGCGTACGCCGAGGCGCTCACGGCCGCGGGCAACAGCGCGGTCTACGTGTGCTTCGAGCGCCAGATCCACGGCTTCGTGCCGATGGGCAAGGTGCTCGACGAGGCCAATGCGGCGGTCGCGCTGTGCGCGGCCGAGCTGCGCCGCGCGTTCGCGGCGGCATAGGGAAAGTCCTCGCGCAAATCGGCGCAAACCCATATCGCGCTGGCGGCCCGCGCCGCTACGATCCAGCCAACAAAGGACGCCGCCACGAAGCGGCAGTCCACCGATGCAGGAGACAAGCACCATGCAGCGAACGAGGACGACGCCGCCGCCCGCGCGCGGTGCCCAGAGGCAAGGCGAACGCCTGATGTGGCTCACGCCGCATCGCGTGTTCTACGCCGGCCTGCTCGGTGCCGCTGCCGAGCGCACGATGGGCGGGCACGGCGTGTACGTGTCTCCCGCCGGCGCGCCGCCCACGCGCATCCGCATCGGCGGCGGAGCCTGGATGAGCGGCGAATTCATCGTGGTGCCGCCGCACGTGCCGCACGAGGTGGAGACCGCGCATCCGCTGATCTTCAACCTGCTGATCGAGTCGGAGTCGGTGGACCCCGCGCGCATGCCGGCCTTCCTTCAGCACTGCGGCCCGGTGGAGGCGCCGGCCTTCGTGCAGCGCGTGCGCGAAGCCCACGCGAACCTGCTCGCCGCCTCGGCGCGCGGCATGAACTTCGAGGGCTTCGACTTCGACACCATGTTCTTCGGCGAGCCGCTCGCACCGCGCGCGCTCGACGCGCGCATCCGCAAGGTGGCCGACGCCATCAACGCCGATCCGGCTGCACCGGCTTCGGCGGAGGAATGGGCGGCTTCGGTGCACCTGTCGTTCTCGCGCTTCCTGCACCTGTTCAAGCAGGAGACCGGCATGGCCTTCCGCGCCTTCAGGGCCTGGAAGCGCGCGCGCAGCCTGCTGCGCTACGTGCGCCAGAGCAGCACGCTGACCGACATCGCGCTCGACACCGGCTACCCCGACTCGACGCACTTCAGCCATTCGATCCGCCAGGTCTACGGCCTCAAGCCCAGCGACATCGTGGCCGGCTCGCGCCGCCTCGTGCTGCACGACGCGGCCGGCGGCTTCCGGCAGTAGGCGCGGCAGAGGGCGCCGATGCAGATCCTCCAACTGCTGTTGTCAGGCATCGCGCAAGGCTGCATCTACGGCCTGATCGCGCTGGGCTTCGTGCTCATCTACAAGGCCACCGAAACGGTGAGCTTCGCGCAGGGCGACCTGATGATGCTCGGCGCCTTCGGTGCGTTCGCCGGCATGTCGCTCTTCGGCATGCCCTTCTGGCTCGCGGCGATCCTCGCGGTGGTGGCGATGGCGGCCTTCGGCGTGCTGCTGGAGCTGGTGGTGATCAGGCCGATCCTCGGGCAGCCGCAGTTCTCGATCGTGATGCTGACCATCGGCATCGCCTACGTGGCGCGCGGGCTCGTCACCATGGTGCCGGGCATCGGCACCGAGACGCACACGCTGGCCGTGCCCTACAAGGACCAGATCTGGAAGCTGGGCGAACTGGTGGTGAACCTGGAGCAGTTCGTGATCATCGTGGCCACCGCCATCCTGTGCGGCCTGCTGTTCGCGATGTTCCGCTACAGCAAGCTGGGCATCGCGATGCAGGCCTCGTCGCAGAACCAGCTCGCGGCCTACTACATGGGCATTCCGGTGAAGCGGCTCAACGGGCTGGTGTGGGGACTGGCGGCGGCTGTGGCGGCCATTGCGGGCATGCTGCTGGCGCCCATCACCTTCGTGCACGCGAACATGGGCTTCATCGGGCTCAAGGCCTTTCCGGCGGCGGTGGTGGGGGGCTTCGGCAGCCTGCCGGGGGCGATCGTCGGCGGGCTGGTGATCGGCATCGTCGAATCGTTCGCGGGCTTCTACCTGCCCGACGGGTTCAAGGACACGGCGCCGTACATCGTGGTGCTGCTGATGCTCATGATCAAGCCGAACGGGCTGTTCGGCGAGAAGCTGCGCAAGAAGGTGTAGATCTCAGATGCGCTTCATCTTCAAAACGACCTACGACCAGGACATCCGCCTCGCCAAACATGGCGGCCACGTGTTCTGGTACGGCCTGCTGGTGGCCTTCCTGCTCGCGGCGCCGTGGATCATCGACGAGTACTGGCTCGCTCAGCTCACCTTCGTGCTGATCTACGGCATCGTCGGCCTGGGGTTGATGCTGCTGGCGGGTTTCACGGGGCAGTTCTCCATTGGGCACGCGGCGTTCCTCGGCGCGGGGGCGTACACGCAGGGCGTGCTGACGAACATCGGCGTGCCGTTTCCGCTCGCGTTGATTGCGGCTGCTGCGCTGTCGGCGGCGGTGGGCGTGGTGGTGGCCTTGCCGGCCTTGCGCGTGAAGGGTATCTACCTTGGCATCGCGACGCTGTCCTTCGGCTTCATCGTCGAGGAGGTGTTCGCGCGCTGGGAGAGCATGACGGGCGGCAACGCAGGGCTGCACGTGAAGTCGCCGCAGCTCTTCGGCTGGTCGCTGGGTTCGGGCGATGGCTTCTACTTCCTCTGCCTGGTGGTGGCGGTGCTGGCGACGCTGGGCATCCTGAACCTGCTGCGCTCGCCGACGGGGCGGGCCTTCGTCGCGATCCGTGATTCGGAGATCTCGGCGCAGAGCATGGGCATCCACCTGGCGCGCTACAAGACGATGTCGTTCGCGATATCGGCCGCGCTCGCGGGGCTGGGCGGGGCGCTGTATGCGCACAAGCTGAGCTTCATCTCGCCGGACCAGTTCAGCATCCTGCAGTCGATCGACCTGCTGCTGATGGTGGTGATCGGTGGGCTGGGCTCGGTACACGGCGCGTTTCTGGGCGCGATCTTCCTGATCGCGATGCCGCAGCTGATCTCCATCGGCAAGGACTGGCTGCCGGCGGCCATCGGGCAGGCGCCGGGGCTGCAGGGGCTGGTGTACGGGCTGGTGCTGATCGCCTTCGTGCTGTTCGAGCCGCTGGGGCTGTACGGGCGCTGGCTGAAGATCCGCACCTGGCTGCAGCTCTTTCCGTTCTACCGCAAGGGCCTGTTCAAGCGGCAGAAGTCTTTCACCAAGTCGGATCGTCTGAGATGAGCGGCGACGTTCTTCTCTCCGCGAAGGAGCTGAGCGTCCGCTTCGGCGGCGTGCTCGCGGTCAACAAGGTGAGCTTCGACGTGCGGCGCGGCGAGGTGTTCACGCTGATCGGGCCGAACGGTGCGGGCAAGACGACGGTGTTCAACCTCATCAGCCGCATCTACACGCCGACCACGGGCGAGATCACGTGGCATGGCGAGGCCGGCGGCCCGCTGGCGCTGACGCAGCAGGCGCCGCATGCCATTGCGGCGCTGGGCATCGCGCGCACCTTCCAGAACATCGAGCTTTTCGAGCACGCGACGGTGCTGCACAACCTGCTGATCGGCCGCCATACGCACCGGCAGACGGGTTTCTGGAGCGAGGTGTTCTTCACGCCGGCCACACGGCGCGCGGAGATCGCGGCGCGCGAGAAGGCGGAGCAGGTGATCGACCTGCTGGACCTGCAGCACCATCGCGACTCGATGGTGGCGGGGCTGCCTTATGGCGTTCGCAAGGTGGTGGAGCTGGCGCGTGCGTTGTGCACGGAGCCGAAGCTGCTGCTGCTCGACGAGCCTTCGTCCGGCCTCAACGTGGAGGAGACGGCGGACATGGCGTTCTGGATCCAGGACATCCAGCATGAGCTGGGCGTGTCGGTGCTGATGGTCGAGCACGACATGTCGCTCGTTTCGAAAGTGTCGGACCGGGTGCTGGCTATGAACCAGGGCGAGGTGCTGGCTACTGGCTCTCCCGGCGAAGTGCAGGCTGATCCTCGTGTTGTCGAGGCCTATCTGGGGACCGTGGACGACGTGAGCAGTTTGAGGAGGGTGGCGGCGTGAATGCTTCGTTCGTTGCCCCTTTGGGAGCGCCCGGCATGCGGCACGGCGCGGCCGCCCCCGCTATGCCGGCCGCTTCGCGGCTTCCCTGCGGTGCTCGCGTTTCGCGGGGTCTCGCAGAACTCGCTTCGCTCAAACAGCTGCGAGCCCTTGTCCGCGAAACGCTGCGCTCCTCGGCGGCACAGAGGGGGCGGCCGCGCCGTGCCGCACACCGGGCTTGGCTGGGTGGTGGAGGGCGGATATGAGCGACACAGTCCTCCAGCTCATGAACGTCGAAAGCGCCTACGGCCCGATCAAGGCCATCAGGGGCGTGAGCCTCAGGGTCCGCAAGGGCGAGATCGTGACGGTGCTCGGCTCGAATGGCGCGGGCAAGACGACGATCCTCAAGACCATCTCCGGGATCATCGATCCGCGCAAGGGCAGCATCGAGTTCCAGGGTGCGGACATCACCGCAAAGGACCCGGCCTACATCGTCCAGCAGGGGCTGAGCCACGTGCCCGAGGGGCGCGAGGTGTTCCCGCTGCTGTCGGTGAAGGACAACCTCCTGATGGGCGCCTACACCCGCAAGGACCGCGACGGCGTGGCGCGCGACATCGAGACGGTCTACGGCTACTTTCCGATCCTGCGCGAGCGGGCCGCGCAGGACGCGGGCCTGCTGTCGGGCGGGCAGCAGCAGATGCTGGCGATCTCGCGCGCGATCATGGCGGCGCCGCATCTCATTCTTCTGGACGAGCCCAGCCTCGGCCTGAGCCCGAAGCTGACGAAGGAGATCTTCGAGATCGTGGTGCGCATCAACCGCGAACGCGGCACCACGATCCTGCTGGTGGAGCAGAACGCCAACATGGCGCTCAACGCAGCCGACCACGGCTACGTGCTGGAGAACGGCCGCATCGTGATGGAAGACTCCTGCGAACGCCTGAGGGAGAAGGAGGACATCAAGGAGTTCTACCTCGGCATGAAGGACGACGGCGTGCGCGGCGAGCGGCGCTGGAAAAAGAAGAAGACCTGGAGATAGCGGCCATGCAGCAAGGACTCTGGGACCTGAACACCTTCGCGCCCAAGCTCGACGTGGTCGTGCCCGGCGACACCATTCCCGCGATGTTCTGGAACGCGGTGAAGCAGCGCGGCGACAACATCTGGATGCGGCAGAAGAAGCTGGGCATCTGGCGCAGCTGGAGCTGGCACCAGACGGCCGACGCGGTGCGCGAGATCGCGGCGGGGCTGCAGGCCATCGGCTTCGCGCCGAGCGAGTGCGCGTCGATCCTGTCGAACACCGTCATCGAATGGGTGCTGGCCGACCTGGCGGTGCTCAGCTGCGGCGGCGTGTCCAACGGCATCTACCCGACAGATGCGGCCTCGCAGGTGCACTACCTCTGCGAGGACTCGCGCACCACCGTGCTCTTCGTGGAAGACGACGAGCAGCTCGACAAGGCGCTCGAGGTACGCGCCGGGCTGCCGGGGCTGCGCCGCGTGATCGTGTTCGACATGGAGGGGCTGCGCGAGCTCGACGACGCCGGCGTGATGAGCCTCGACGCGCTGCGCGCCCTCGGCCGCGAACGCCTGGGCGCCGACCCGCAGGCGGTGGAGCGCACGGTCACGGCCTGCCGACCGGAAGACCTGGCCATCCTCGTCTACACCTCGGGCACCACGGGCAAGCCCAAGGGCGCGATGCACAGCCACGCGGGGCTCGTTTACACCGCGCGCGGCTACAACACGCTGGTGGCGCAGGACGACAAGGACGAGCGCATGTGTTTCCTGCCGCTGTGCCACATCGCCGAGCGAATGGGCGGCGAGTATTTCGCGATGTACACCGGCTCTATCCTCAACTTTGTCGAGAACCCGGAGACGGTGCCCGAGAACGTGCGCGAGATCGCGCCCACCGTGTTCACCGCGGTGCCGCGCGTGTGGGAGAAGTTCTATTCGGGCGTGATGATCGCGCTGAAGGAAGCGAGTCCGCTGCAGCAGGCGGCCTACAGGTGGAGCATCGGCGTGGGCGAACGGATCGCCGAGCGCGTGCTGGCGGGCCAGCCGGTGGGCACCGGGCTGAAGCTCAAGTTCAGGCTGGCGCGCGCGCTCGCGCTGGACAACGCGCGCAAGCTCATCGGCATCCACCGCTCGCGCTTCCTCGTGACGGGCGCGGCGCCCATCTCGCCGGAGCTGGTGAAGTGGTACCTGGCGCTGGGCGTGCCGATGCTGGAGGTGTGGGGCATGACGGAGTCGTGCGGCGCCTCCACCGCGGTGCCGGCCGCGCGGATCAAGCCGGGCTCGATCGGGCCGGCCACCAGCTACAACGAGGTGCGCGTGGACCCGGCCACCGGCGAGATCCTGGTGCGCGGCCCCAATGTGTTCATGGGCTACCTCAATCTGCCGGAGAAGACGGCCGAAACCATCGACGCCGATGGCTGGCTGCACACCGGCGACGTGGGCGTGATGGACGAGGACGGGTATTTCCGCATCACCGACCGCATGAAAGACATCATCATCACGGCGGGCGGGAAGAACGTGACGCCCAGCGAGCTGGAGAACGAGCTCAAGTTCAGCCTCTACATCACCGATGCCGTGGTCATCGGCGACAGGAGGCCCTACCTCACGGTGATCGTCATGATCGACCAGGAGAACGTCGAGAAATTCGCGCAGGACAACGACGTGCCGTTCAGCAACTACGAGAGCCTGACGCGCGCCAAGGAAGTGCAGGAGCTGATCCAGGGCGAGATCGATCGCGTCAACGCCAAGTTCGCCCGCGTGGAGCAGATCAAGAAGTTCTTCCTGCTGGAGACGCAGCTCAGCGCCGAGGACGAGGAGCTCACGCCCACGATGAAGCTCAAGCGCAAGCTGGTTCAGACCAAGTACGCCGAGCGCATAGAAGCCATGTACCGGTGATTCGTTTTTTTCGTCAACCCGAGGAGACAACCGCATGAAGCTCAAGACACTGACGACGCTGGCCGTGCTGGGACTGACCGCGACGCTCGCGTCCGCGCAGCAGCAGGGCGTGAGCAAGGACGAGATCCGCATCGGCACCATCCAGGACCTGTCGGGCCCGCTCGCGGGCTTCGGCAAGCAGGCGCGCAACGGCATGCAGCTGCGCGTGGACGAGCTCAACGAGCAGGGCAACGTCAACGGCCGCAAGCTCAAGCTCTTCGTGGAGGACTCGGGCTACGACCCGAAGAAGGCGGTGCTGGCGGCGCAGAAGCTGGTGAACCAGGAGAAGATCTTCATCATGGCCGGCCACATCGGCACGGCGCAGAACATGGCGGCGATGCCGGTGCAGTTCGACAAGAACGTCATCAACTACATGCCCATCACCGCGGCGCGCGAGATGTACGAGCCGCTGAACCGGCTGAAGTATTCGTTCGCAGCCACCTACTACGACCAGATCCGGCTGGCGCTGCCGAAGATGATCAAGGACAAGGGCGCCAAGAAGGTCTGCACCATCTACCAGGACGACGAGTTCGGCCTGGAGGTGCAGCGCGGCGCCGAGGCGGGCCTGAAGGCGGCGGGCATGGAACTGGCGGAGAAGACCTCGTTCAAGCGCGGCGCCACCGACTTCAGCTCGCAGGTCGCGAAGATGAAGGCCGCCAATTGCGACCTCGTGGTGCTCGGCACCATCATCCGCGAGACCATCGGCACCGTGGGCGAGGCGCGCAAGACCGGCTTCAACCCGACCTTCCTGGGCTCCAGCGCTGCCTACACCGACCTGATCCACAAGCTCGGCGGCAAGGCGATGGACGGTGTCTACGCCACCATGACGGTGCAGAACCCCTACACCGACGAGCAGTCGCAGCCGCTGCGCTTCTGGGCCAACAAGTACAAGACCAAGTTCAACGAGGACCCGACCGTGTTCTCGGTGTACGGCTACGTGATCATCGACTCGTTCATCAAGGCCGCCACCAAGGCCGGCCCGAACCTCACGACCGACAGCTTCATCAAGGCCATGGACAGCATGACCTTCGAGCCCGACATGTTCGGCAGCCCGAAGAGCAGCTACACGGCCACGAAGCGCCTGGGCAATGACCAGTCGCGCCTGTCGCAGATCAAAGACGGGAAATGGGTGGTCGTGTCGGACTATGTGACACCATAACGGGCACCATGCCCAATTACTGGTTGATGAAATCCGAGCCCGACGAGGTCTCGATCGACGATGCGCTCGCCGCGCCCGACGCCACCGTGGCGTGGACCGGCGTGCGCAACTATCAGGCACGCAACTTCATGCGCGACGGCATGAAGATCGGCGACGGCGTGCTGTTCTATCACTCGAGTTGCCCGGAGCCGGGCATCGCCGGCATCGCGCGGGTGGCTTCGGGCATCAAGCCCGATCCGACGCAGTTCGACGCGAAGTCGCCCTACTACGACGCGGGTTCGAAGAAGGACGATCCGCGCTGGCTGCTGGTGGACGTGCAGGCGCTGCGCAAGACGCGCCTGCTGGCGCTGCCCGAGCTGCGCGCCAGGCCCGAGCTGGCCGACCTGGTCGTGCTGCGCAAGGGCAACCGGCTGTCGATCACGCCGGTGGAGCCCGCGCACTGGAAGATCATCGAGAAGATGCTGGCCTGACAGCCAGGTTCGCGCAGGCCTCTCAGCCGAGCTTGTTCAGGATCGGGAACAGCTTGCCGAGCCCGTCGGCCATCACCTCGACCGCGAGCGCGGCGAGGATCAGGCCCATCAGCCGCGTCATGATGTTGATGCCGGTCTTGCCCAGCACGCGCGCAATGGGTTGCGCGAGCGAGAAGGCCAGGGCGGTGGCCAGCGCCACCACCACGCCGTAGCCCACCAGAATTGCAAGCTCCCACAGGTGCTGCGCCTTGTCGGCGTAGATCACCACGGTGGAGATGGTGGCCGGCCCGGTGAGCAGCGGAATGGTGAGCGGCACCACCGCGATCGACGCGCCCATCGACGCCTTCACCTCGGTGGCGCGAAGCTCCTCCACGTTGGTCTTGCTCTCGGCCGGCTTGGCGTTGAGCATCGACAGCGAACTCATGAGCAGCAGCAGCCCGCCACCGACCTGGAAGCTCGCGATGGAGATGCCGAAGAAGGACAGCAGCTGCAGCCCCAGCAGCGCGCTCACGGCGATGACGACGAAGGCGCTGAAGGCCGACATGCGCACCGTGTGGCGACGCTGCGCGTCGCTATAGCCCTGCGTATAGTGGATGAAGAAGGGCACGATGGCCAGCGGATTGACGATGGCCACCAGCGTGACCAGCGGCTTGATCAGGTCCATGGAGGTGCTCATGCTCAGCGGCCTCCGGTGACGTCGAGCAATGCCGTGGTGGTGTAGCTCGCCTCGGGCGACAGCAGCCACAGGATGGCGCCCGCGATCTCCTCGGCGCTGCCGGTGCGTTTCATCGGCACCGTGGGCGCGAGCTCGAAGGCGCGGTCGGGCAGGCCGCCGGAGGCGTGGATCTCGGTGTCGATCAGGCCGGGGCGCACCGCGTTCACGCGGATGCCTTCCTCGGCCACTTCCTTGGCCAGGCCGATGGTGAAGGTGTCGATGGCGCCCTTGCTGGCCGCGTAGTCCACGTACTGGCCCGGCGAGCCCAGTCGCGCGGCACCGCTGGAGATGTTGACGATGGCGCCGCCCGAGCCGCCGTAGCGCGTGCTCATGCGCCGCACCGCCTCGCGCGCGCAGATGAAGCTGCCGATCACGTTGATGCGGAACATGCGCTCCAGCCGCGCGAAGCTCATCTCGTCGACGCGCGCCGTCACGTCGACCACGCCGGCATTGTTGACCAGTGCGGTGAGCCGGCCGAACCTGGCGTCGACCTTCTGGAACATGGCCAGGACCTGCGCCTCGTCGCCCACATCCGCCTGCACGGCCATGGCGTTGCCACCGCCGTCGCGGATGGTGCGCACCACTTCGTCGGCGGCCAGCGAGTTGGTGGCGTAGTTGACGGCCACCGCGTAGCCGCGGCTGGCCGCGAGCAGGGCGGTGGCGGCGCCGATGCCGCGGCCGCCGCCCGTGATCAATAGCACCTGGTCCAAAACCTACCTCCTGCAGAGAAACTGCGTGTCAGTTAAAACGGCCGGCTTGGATTACATCACCGGGGGCATGCGCATGAGCACCAAGACGATCGACTATTACTTTGCGCCACAGAGCCCGTGGACCTATCTGGGGCATTCCCGCTTCGAGGCGATTGCCGCGGCCGCAGGCGCCACGGTGCGGGTGCGGCCCATCGACATGGGCAGCGTCTTCCCGGTGTCGGGCGGGCTCCCGCTGGGCAAGCGCGCGCCGCAGCGCCAGGCCTACCGGCTGGTCGACCTGGCGCGCTTCTCGAAACACCTGGGGCTGCCGCTGAACGTCAAGCCGAAGTTCTTCCCGGTGGCCAGCGACGACGCGGCGCGCGTCATCATCGCGGTCGACATGCACGACGGCACCGAGGCCGCGATGCGTATGTGCGCCGCGGTGTTCCAGGCCGTGTGGGTGCAGGAGCGCAACATCGGCGATCCGAAGGTGCTCGACTCGCTGGTCGTCGAATGCGGGCTGTCGCCCAAGCGCGGCGAGCAGTCGCAGAGCCAGGCGGTGCAGGAGCGCTACGAGGCCTACACGCAGGAGGCCATCGACATCCAGGTGTTCGGCGCGCCGAGCTATGTCATCGACGGCGAAATTTTCTGGGGGCAGGACCGCCTCGACTTCGTCGAGCGGGCGCTGCGCCCGTAAACCCGGCATTTATTCATCTATCTGCCATCCAGGAGCAAGACACATGGGTCAATTCATCGATCTCAAGGCCAAGGACGGCCTCACATTCCCCGCCTACGTGGCCGAGCCCGCGGGCAAGCCGCGCGGCGCCGTCGTGGTAGTGCAGGAAATCTTCGGCGTGAACTCCCACATCCGCTCGGTGGCCGACGGCTACGCGGCCGAAGGCTACCTGGCGGTGGCGCCTTCCACCTTCCAGCGCGTCAAGCCGGGCGTGGAGCTGGGCTACTCGGAAGACGACATGAAGAACGGCTTCGGCCTGAAGACGGCGGTCGAGGCGCTGCCGCCGCCCGGCGTGCTGCAGGACATCGAGGCTGCCATTGCCTACGCCTCGAAGGCCGGCAAGGTCGGTATCGTCGGCTATTGCTGGGGCGGCCTGCTGACCTGGCGCGCCGCGGCGCTGCTGCCCGGCCTGGCCGCGGCTGCGCCTTACTACGGCGGCGGCATGACCACCCCGGAGGAAACGGCACGCCAGCCCAAGGTGCCGGTGCTCGCGCACTTCGGCAACCAGGACCACTGGATTCCGCTGGACTCCGTCGAGGCCTTCAAGAAGGCGCATCCGGAGGTGGAAGTGCACGTGTACCCGGTGGGCCACGGCTTCAACTGCGACCAGCGCGGCTCCTACGACGCCGACGCCGCCAAGCTGGCGCGCGAGCGCACGCTGGCGTTCTTTGCCAAGCACGTCGGCTGACCCGCTGCGGCGAACGAAGGAAAAGCCCGGCATGCCGGGCTTTTTTCATGGTGACGGTTTCCGCTTGGGGCCGTGCCCGTCGCCCACGCGGGTTTGCAGGAAATCGAGCAGTGCCCGCAGTGCGGCGCTGTTGTGGCGCCGCTGGAGGTACGCGGCCGAGAGCCACATGTCCTTGCGCGTGTAGTCCTGCAGCACCGGCACCAGTTCGCCATGCTCGATGTGCGACTGCACGAGGATCGATGGCAGGTAGATCACGCCGAAGCCGCGCATCGCGACGCGGATCAGCGGCGCGCCCTCGGTGCAGTCCATGCGGCTCCTGACGTTCACGTCCAGAGGCTGGCCGCCGTCGTCGAAGCGCCATACCGGCTGCGCGCCGAGCAGGGAATGGGTGAGGGCGTCGTGGTTGGCCAGGTCGCGCGGGTGCTCGGGCTTGCCGTGCTTCTTCCAGTAGATGGGCGAGGCGCAGACCACCATTTCCATGCGCCGGAGCTTGCGCACGATGAGGTTGGCGTCTTCCACCGGGCCGCTGCGGATGTCGACGTCGATGCCTTCTTCCGCGAGGTCGACGGTGCGGTTCGTCAGCTGCAGGCTGATGCTCACGTCTGGGTAGTAGCGCATGAAGTCGGCCAGCAGGTTGGGGAACTCGCCGTTGCCCATGCCGTGCGGCGCCGAGATCCGCAGCCGTCCGCCGGGCTGGCTGGCGCGCTCCTGCAACTCCGCCTGGGTGAGCTCGACCATCTCCAGCACCGGCGTGCTGCGCTCCAGCAGCAGCTGGCCAGCGTCGGTAAGGCTCACGGAGCGCGTGGAACGGTTCAGAAGGCGCACCCCGAAGCGGGTTTCCAGCTCCGCCACATACTTGCTGACGGTGGCCTTCGACATGTCCAGCCTCTTGGCTGCCTGGGAGAAGCTGCCGTGCGAGGCGACTTCCCGGAAGGTTCTGATCAGATCGAGGCTGTCCATGTGGATGGGTCCATTGTTTCCGTTTTGGGAACGCGATGGTTCGATTCTCCCGGGTTTTTCCTAGCCGGCTTGGGCGACACTTCGGTTACACGCCAGCGTCGCCAGGCCGGCTGGGCCGCTGGAAGGAACTGAAATGAAGACCTCGAACCTCATTGCCGCCGCCGTCCTGTCGCTGCTTGCCGTCTCCGGCGCGCAGGCGCAGGGCTTCGAACCGGTGCAGCCGCTCAAGGCAATCACCAGCCGCAGCGACGTGGTGTCCGGTGCGGACGCGATGGCGCGCGGAGGCAATGTCTACGGCGACGTCGTCGCGGCGCCCCTGGTTTCGCGGCCGAGTTCGCGCGACAGGGCTTCGGTTCGCGCCGAGGCGGTGGCCGCGGCCCACGCGCCCAACCAGAACCTGGACCGCCGCGCCTTCGTCAACAGCGAAGTGCCGCCGCAGCTCCAGGCAGCACCCCGGCCATAGGCCGGAAGCCTTTTCCTCTTGAAAGCCGGGCCGGTGTGAACCGGGCCCGGCTTTTTTGCTTTGCATGCCTTGATGTCGGCATTGTTTCAATAGAGGAAACACGGTGTCTCTGAACCGAGTGTTCCGGCAATGCCGTTCCCCCGGAAACTCGCCGCACAGGCTCGCGAACCAGCAGGCCTGGTGGACGAACCATCCAACGAACACCCTAGGAGAACTGAACATGAAGACCTCGCAAATCCTCGCCGCCGCCGCCCTGACCCTGCTGGCCGTTACCGGCGCCCAGGCTGAAACCTACCAAGGCGTGAACACCGCCGTGTCGACCAAGAGCCGCGACGAAGTCAACGCCGAAGCCGTGCGCACCGCATCGGCTCCGAACCAGAACGTGACCCGCGGTTCGCGTGGCCCGGAAACGGTCGCCGTGTCGAAGGACCGTTCGATCGTCGAAGCCGAAGCCGTTCGTACCGCCTACGCCCCCGACCAGAACGTGACCGGCGGCTCGCGCGTCAACAGCAAGGTCATCTCGACCATGCCCCACCCGATGGACGCTCGCGTTCAGGCCCAGCAAGGCTCGGGCGCCGTCGCCAAGTAATCGAAGCAATCGAAGCGGTCCTCCGGGACCGCCGAAATGCAGAAGGGCCACGCGAAAGCGTGGCCCTTTTTCTTTGGCCGCGGAAGCTGCGGCTGCGACGGTCAGCGCGTGCGGGCGAGGTAGCGCTTGCGCCAGAAGATCACGACCAGCAGCACGGCGATGACCAGCATCGACGTCATCGCGATCCAGAAGCCGTCGGCCTTGTGCACCAGCGGGATGAACTCGAAGTTCATGCCGAAGATGCCGGCGATGAGGTTCAGCGGCAGGAACACGGCGGTGAGCACCGTCAGCACCCGCATGATGTCGTTGGCGCGGTGGCCCTGGACGCTGAAGTGCATCTGCACGGCCGTCTCGGCGTTCTGCTCCAGCCGGTGCACGTGGTGCACCACGCGCTCGATGTGCTCGAGAACGTCGCGGCTGCGGATCATGATGAGCTCCCGCTCGCGCTGTTCGAGCTCGCCCTTGGGCACGGGGAGCGTCTCCAGCGAGTCGATCCAGTCCTGCATGGCGGCGCGCTGGTCCTCGCAGATCTCGTCCAGGTGGTGCAGCGACTGGCGCGCCTCCATGAGCGCCCCCCAGTTGGTGAAGCGGCTGCGCGGGTCGATCAGTTCGGTCTGCCAGTGGTCGAGCTGCTTGGTGAGCTCGCGCCGCAGGTCGAGGTAGCCGTCGACGATCTGGTTGATGACGCGCAGCATCAGGTCAGAAGGACTTGTCGGCAGGCGGGCCGAGGTGGCGCGCACATCGAGCGCCGGGGTGCCGCCGTCGGCCGACGCAGCGGCCAGCAGCCGGGCGGCGAAGGCGTCGCGCACAGCGCCGTCCTCGGGGTGCACGGACAGCAGGACGCGGTCGAATACGGCGAAACCGACCGGCCGGGTGTCGACGCGGCGCAGCACGGGCGGGCCGCTGCGCGGCTGGCGGGAAGCCACGGCCGGGATCGGCGGGGCTTCGTTGGTGCTGCCCTTGCCGTTGCCCAGCGCCGCCTGGCCCTGCCCGTTGGCCAGCCGCCGGAACACCAGCACGTCGTACAGGGAGGTGTAGTCGTAATGCGAGGGCAGCTGGTCGTTGAGCAGGTCGGCCACGTGCAGGTCGACCAGCTGCGTCTTGCACAGCGTCTGCAGGATCTGCTGCACTTCGGCCAGCGAGGCGCGGAATTCATCCCGCGTGAGCGAGATCCAGAGGTAGCCGCTGGCGCCGCAGGCGCCCGGCACGGCCAGCGGCGCCAGCGCGGCGTGCTCGCTGACCTGCGAACGGTTGATTTCGAAGATGCGCATGCCCGGTTGCCGGCGCGCCGTTACTTCTGCAGCAGGCGCGCGGCGTCGAGCGCGAAATAGGTCAGCACGCCGTCGGCGCCCGCGCGCTTGAAGGCAAGCAGGCTTTCGAGCACCACGGCGTCGTGGTCGAGCCAGCCGTTCTGGGCGGCGGCCTTGAGCATGGCGTATTCGCCGCTGACCTGGTAGGCGAAGGTGGGCACGTGGAACTGGTCCTTCACGCGGCGAACGATGTCGAGGTAGGGCATGCCGGGCTTCACCATCACCATGTCGGCGCCTTCGGCGATGTCGATGGCGACTTCGCGCAGGGCCTCGTCGCTGTTGCCCGGGTCCATCTGGTAGACCTTCTTGTTGCTCTTGCCGAGCGTGGCGGCCGAGCCCACGGCGTCGCGGAAGGGGCCGTAGAAGGCGCTGGCGTACTTGGCGCTGTAGGCCATGATGCGGGTGTGGATGTCGCCGCGGGCCTCCAGCGCGTTGCGCACGGCACCGATGCGACCGTCCATCATGTCGCTGGGCGCCACGATGTCCACGCCTGCCTGCGACTGGGCGAGCGCCTGCTTCACCAGCACTTCGACGGTCGCGTCGTTGAGGATGTAGCCGGCGTCGTCGAGCAGGCCGTCCTGGCCATGGCTGGTGTAGGGGTCGAGGGCGACGTCGGTCATCACGCCCAGTTCCGGAAAGCGCGCCTTCAGCGCCGCCACCACGCGGGGAATCAGCCCGTCGGGGTTGAAGGCCTCGCGGCCGTCGGGCGTCTTGAGGCTGGCGTCGATCACCGGGAACAGCGCCAGCACCGGGATGCCGGCCGCCACGCACTGCTCGGCCACGGGCAGGAGCAGGTCGAGGCTCAGGCGGTCCACGCCGGGCATCGAGGGGACGGCATCGCGGCGTTTCTCGCCTTCCTGGACGAACACCGGGTAGATCAGGTCGTTGACCGTCAGTGTGTGCTCACGCACCAGGTTGCGGGTGAAAGCGTCGCGGCGCAGGCGTCGCGGTCGCCCGGCGGGGAACATGGCCAGGGGGGAGGATGATGACGTCATATACCCAAAATTGTGCCCGAAGCGGTTGTTTACAGCCTCTTGGCACGGGCGTTCGGTTGTCCTACAACTACGGAAATTCGTAGAACCAAGGTTCTCAGTTTTTTGCTTCAAATGTCAAAGAAAGTGCCCCAGTCGCTTGAAACCTTGTTTCGTCTTTGTTAAATTCTGAAGCGGGCGGCTTGCCGCTCCCCGCTTTTCCTCCCTGAGCGGGTGCCTTGATGTGTGACAGCAAAAGGGCTTCCCAGCCCGACGTGAAGACGTCGGGCTTTTTTTTGCCTGTCGTACAAGCGACCCGACGGGAAACGGGGCCATGCCGGAGAGGGCGCGCCACTAAACTGCCGCCATGCTCTGGGTCAAATCTCTACACATCGTCTTCATTGCAAGCTGGTTCGCGGGGCTGTTCTACCTGCCCCGGATCTTCGTCAATCTGGCGATGGTTCCACCCGAGTCGGTGGCCGAGCGCGAGCGCCTGCTGCTGATGGCGCGCAAGCTCCTGCGGTTCACGACCTTCCTGGCGGTTCCCGCGATCGGCTTCGGCCTGTGGCTCTGGCTGGGCTACGGCATCGGGCGCGGCCCGGGCAACGGGTGGATGCATGCCAAGCTGGCGCTGGTGCTGGTGGTGATCGGCTATCACCATGGCTGCGCCGTGCTGCTGCGGCGCTTCGCCGCCGGCGAGAACCGGCGCAACGACCGCTGGTTCCGCTGGTTCAACGAACTGCCGGTGCTGCTGCTGCTGGGCATCGTGATCCTGGTGGTCGTCAAGCCGTTCTAGGCGGCGGGTGCAAACGGTGGATAGGCCGCACAAGTCCGCCGCGCTTCCCCTGGCGCTGGCGTACGCGGCGCTGATCGTCTACGCCAGCCTCTATCCGTTCGCCGACTGGCGCGACCAGGGGATCGCGCCGTGGGCATATCTCTCGGCGCCCTGGCCCAAGTACTGGACGGGCTTCGACTTCGCGGTCAACGTGGCGGGCTACGTGCCCTTCGGCTTCCTGTGCGCCCTGGCGGTGCTGCGCACGGGGCGCGCCACCGGGGTCTGGCGTGCGGTGCTGCGCGCCACCGTGGCGGGAACGGCGCTCTCGTTCGCCATGGAGACGCTGCAGAGCTACCTGCCCGCACGCATCCCTTCCAACGTGGACCTTGGGCTCAACGCACTGGGGGCGGTGGTCGGCGCGGTGGTGGCAGCGGGGCTCGAGCGGCTGGGCGCGGTCGCGCACTGGAGCCGCGCGCGCTCGCAGTGGTTCGCCGAGGACTCGCGCGGCGCGCTGGTTTTGCTGGCGCTGTGGCCGTTCGCTCTGCTTTTCCCGGCGGCGGTGACCTTCGGGCTCGGGCAGGTGTTCGAGCGGCTCGAGGCGGCGATCTCCGAGTGGCTGCTCGACACGCCCTTCATCGACTGGCTGCCGGTGCGCCAGTTCGAGCTCGAACCGCTGGTGCCGGCGGTGGAACTGCTGTGCGTGATGCTGGGCGCGCTGGTGCCGTGCCTGCTGGGATACCTCGTCGCGCGCTCGGTGGTCCAGCGGGCGGTGCTGTTGCCGCTGACCCTGGTGGCAGGCATCGCGGCATCGGCGCTGTCCGCGGCGCTGAGCTACGGGCCGGAGCATGCCTGGGCCTGGCTGGGGCTGCCGGTGCAGGTCGGCATGGCGGCGGCGCTCTTCGCCGGCGTGCTGCTGCTGTTCGCCCCGCGCCGCCTGTGCGCGGCGCTGCTGCTGATGGGGCTGGTGCTGCAGCTGAGCCTGCTGAACCAGGCGCCTGAAAGTGCGTATTTCGCGCAGACGCTGGCCACATGGGAGCAGGGGCGTTTCATCCGCTTCCACGGGCTGGCGCAGTGGCTGGGCTGGGTATGGCCTTACGCGGTGATGCTCTACGTGGTGGCGGCCTTGTCGCGCCGCGGGCGGTCCGGGGCGGTTCCGACGAACTGAGCGTGCGGATTGCTCGGCCGGAGCGAGGGTGAAGAGGGTGGTCACTAAAATCCGCCGATGCCCAGCTCCACCCCAGCCGCCCCGTCCGGCTACTACGGCCGCCACATCTTCTTCTGCCTGAACGAGCGCAAGAACGGCGAAGACTCCTGCGCCATGCACAACGCTCAGGAAGGCTTCGACCGCTGCAAGGCGAAGGTCAAGCAAGAGGGCCTATCCGGGCCCGGCAAGGTGCGCGTCAACAAGGCCGGCTGCCTCGACCGCTGCGCGGGCGGGCCGGTGGCCGTGGTGTACCCCGAGGCCGTCTGGTACACCTTCGTCGACAGCGAGGACATCGACGAGATCGTCGAGTCGCACCTGAAGAACGGCCAGGTGGTCGAACGCCTGCTGCTGCCGCCGAACGTGGGGCGCTGAACTTTTCCGCCGACCCTCTGCTCGTACCTGCGCCAATGAATTCCCAGACAGAAAAGATCAGCCTACAGGGCGCCGCCGGCGCGATCGAGGTGCAGCGCGACCAGCCCGCCGGAACCCCGCGCGGCATCGCCGTCATCGCGCATCCCCATCCGCTCTTCGGCGGCACGATGGACAACAAGGTGGTGCAGACGCTGGCGCGCGCCTTCGTCGCCACCGGCTGGACCACGGTGCGCTTCAACTTCCGCGGCGTGGGCGCCAGCGAAGGCGTGCACGACGAGGGTCGCGGCGAACTGGAGGACATGCTGAACGTCGTCGGGCAGCTCGCGCCCGAGGGGCCGCTGGCGATCGCCGGCTTCTCCTTCGGCGCCTTCGTCGCGAGCGGGGCGGTCTCCAGGCTCTGGGGTGGGCGCGACATCCGGCAGATCGTGCTGGTCGGCACGGCGGCGGCGCGCAACAGCGTCGCGGCGCTGCCGGTGGAGGCGCACGAGCGCGCGCTGGTGGTCCATGGCGAGGCCGACGACACGGTGGCCCTGTCCGCCGTGATGGACTGGGCGCGGCCGCAGTCACTTCCTGTCACAGTCATCCCCGGGGGCGGTCATTTCTTTCACGGACAATTGCCGCTGCTCAAGGGGCTGGTCGTCCGCCATCTGCGCGCGGACATCGCCTGAAAGCCGCTCAGGCTTGTTTTCGTCTCTTTCCGAACTCCCAATGAATCGTTTTCTAGGCGCGCTCCGCGCGCTGGTCTTTACCGCCGCAGCCTCCTTCAGCCTGATCGCCGCCGCCCAGATGCCGGCGCCGCCCGAGATCGCCGCGCGCAGCTATCTGCTGCTGGACGTGACCGCGAACCAGATCCTGGCCCAGAAGGACATCGACAGCCCGGTCGAGCCGGCCTCGCTCACCAAGCTGATGTCCGCCTACCTGGTGTTCGACGCCCTGCGCGCCAAGAAGATCACGCTGACCCAGACCCTGCCGGTCAGCCCGCGCGCCTGGAAGATGCCCGGCTCGCGCATGTTCATCGATCCCAAGATGCAGGTGCCGGTGGAAGACCTGATCAAGGGCCTGATCGTGCAGTCGGGCAACGACGCCACGGTGGCGCTGGCCGAAGGCGTGGGCGGCACGGTCGAGCATTTCGTCGAGATGATGAACGCCCAGGCCAAGGTGCTGGGCATGAAGAACACCACCTACAAGAACCCCGAAGGCCTTACGGCGCCCGGCCACACCACCACGGCCCGCGACCTGAGCATCCTGGCGACCCGCCTGGTGCGCGACTTTCCCGAGGAAGCCAAGTACTACGCGATCAAGAAGTACCGCTACCCGGGCACCCCGTCGACCAACGACACCAACCGCAACCTGCTGCTGTTCCGCGACCCGACCGTCGACGGCCTGAAGACCGGCCACACCGATGCCGCCGGCTACTGCATGATCGCCACCGCCAAGCGCGACTTCCCGAACCTGACGGGCGGGCGCCGGCTGCTGTCGATCGTCCTGGGCACCACGGGCGAGACCGTGCGGGCCAACGAGTCGCAGAAGCTCCTGAACTGGGGCTACACGGCCTACGACGCCGTCCGCCTGTTCGACGGCGGCCAGCCGGCTGCCACCCCGGCCGTCTGGAAGGGCAAGGCCAACACCCTGAAGCTGGGGCGTCCCGAGCCCATCGTGGTGGCGGTCCCGACCGGCACGGCCAACAAGATCAAGACCCAGGTGTCGCGCCCCGACCCGCTGGTGGCGCCGTTCACCAAGTACCAGCCGGTCGGCTCGCTCAAGGTCACGCTGGACGACCAGCCCCTGGCCGACGTGCCGCTCGTCGCCCTGGAGCCGGTCGAGCAGGCCGGCATTTTCGGCCGCGCCTGGGACGCCCTGCGGCTCTGGATCAAGTAGCCTGAAAGGCGCAGAAAGCCGCCGGCAGGCCTGCGAGGCTGCCCGGCTTTGCCGTTTTCAGACTCGTTTGCTATACTCGTGGGCTTTTCGGAATTTTCCGAAGGGTTTCACGTTTTCGTCATTCCCGGCCTCCTTGAGTCACGACAAGGGCGGTTTCACAGCCAGGGCCGGGGCGTTTCTCGTTTTGGGGACTTTTTAATTCATGCCAACCATCAATCAACTGGTGCGTCAGGGTCGGACGGTCGAAAAGATCGCTTCGAAGAGCCCTGCCATGCAGAACTCGCCGCAACGTCGCGGTGTCTGCACCCGCGTCTACACCACGACGCCGAAGAAGCCGAACTCGGCGCTTCGTAAAGTTGCCAAGGTCCGTCTGACCAACGGCTTCGAAGTCATTTCCTACATCGGCGGCGAAGGCCACAACCTCCAGGAACACAGCGTCGTGCTGGTCCGCGGCGGTCGTGTCAAGGACTTGCCCGGTGTGCGCTACCACATCGTTCGCGGTTCGCTCGACCTGCAAGGCGTGAAAGACCGCAAGCAGTCGCGTTCCAAGTACGGCGCGAAGCGTCCCAAGAAGGCCTGATAGGTCTTCCTGTCGTCAAAAACAAACGGTGTTCGGTTACCTTGGCGGGTACATCGAACGAAGTGACCCAACGTCGGGTCGAGTAAGTGAGAGTTCCAGCTGGCTCTCGCGGTGCCGGAAACGGTGCCAACTGAAGCAAAGAGGTTAAGAAAATGCCACGTCGTCGCGAAGTCCCCAAACGTGAAATCCTGCCGGATCCCAAGTACGGCAATGTCGAGCTGTCCAAATTCATGAACGTGATCATGGAAGGCGGCAAGAAGGCTGTTGCCGAGCGCATCATCTACGGTGCCCTCGACTTCATCGAGAAGAAGAACCCGGACAAGGACCCCCTCGAGGCGTTCACCGTTGCCATCAACAACGTGAAGCCGATGGTCGAAGTGAAGTCGCGCCGCGTCGGCGGTGCGAACTACCAGGTGCCGGTCGAAGTCCGTCCCGTCCGCCGCCTCGCCCTGTCGATGCGCTGGATCAAGGAAGCCGCCCGCAAGCGCGGCGAGAAGTCGATGGCCCTGCGTCTGGCCAACGAACTGATGGAAGCCACCGAAGGCCGTGGCGGCGCGATGAAGAAGCGCGACGAAGTGCACCGCATGGCAGAAGCCAACCGCGCCTTCAGCCACTTCCGCTTCTAAAAACCAAACTTCGCTTGGGCGTTGGGTGTCGGGTTTCGGGCGTTGTGCCTGTGCCCGGGGCCCAGCGCTCAACGCATTTCAACCCGAAAGTAAATCATGTCCCGCAAGACCCCCATCGAGCGCTACCGCAACATCGGCATCTCCGCGCACATCGACGCCGGCAAGACCACGACGACCGAACGCATCCTGTTCTACACCGGTGTGAACCACAAGATCGGTGAAGTGCACGACGGTGCCGCCACGATGGACTGGATGGAGCAAGAGCAAGAGCGCGGCATCACGATCACGTCCGCTGCCACCACCTGCTTCTGGAAGGGCATGGCCCAGAACTTCCCCGAGCACCGCATCAACATCATCGACACCCCCGGCCACGTGGACTTCACCATCGAGGTGGAGCGCTCCATGCGCGTGCTGGACGGTGCCGTGATGGTCTATGACGCCGTCGGCGGCGTGCAGCCCCAGTCGGAAACCGTCTGGCGCCAGGCCAACAAGTACAAGGTGCCCCGCCTTGCGTTCGTCAACAAGATGGACCGCACCGGCGCCAACTTCCTGCGCGTTCGCCAGATGATGATCGACCGCCTGAAGGCCAACCCCGTCGTGATCCAGATCCCGATCGGCGCGGAAGACAAGTTCCAGGGCATCGTCGACCTCGTGAAGATGAAGGCCATCATCTGGGACGAGGACAAGGGCGTGACCTTCACCTACGGCGAGATCCCGGCCGACCTGGTCGATGTCTGCAACGAATACCACGAGAAGCTGGTCGAGGCCGCCGCCGAATCGAGCGAAGACCTCATGAACAAGTACCTCGAAGGCGAAAAGCTCTCCGAAGAGGAAATCAAGAAGGCCATCCGCCAGCGCACCATCGCCGGCGAAATCCAGCCGATGCTTTGCGGCTCGGCCTTCAAGAACAAGGGCGTGCAGGCCATGCTCGACGCCGTGATCGAATACATGCCCGCTCCGACGGACATTCCCCCGGTTGCCGGCACCGACGAAAGCGAAGAGCCGGTGGTGCGCAAGGCCGACGACGAGGAGAAGTTCTCCGCGCTCGCGTTCAAGCTGATGACCGACCCCTTCGTCGGCCAGCTGACCTTCGTGCGCGTGTACTCGGGCGTGCTCTCCAAGGGCGACAGCGTCTACAACCCGGTGCGCGGCAAGAAGGAACGCATCGGCCGTATCGTGCAGATGCACGCCAACAACCGCGAAGAAGTCAGCGAAATCCGCGCCGGCGACATCGCCGCTTGCGTGGGCCTGAAGGAAGTGACCACGGGCGAAACCCTGTGCGATCCGGATTCCGTCGTGACGCTGGAGCGCATGGTGTTCCCCGAGTCGGTGATCTCGCAGGCTGTCGAGCCCAAGACCAAGGCCGACCAGGAAAAGATGGGCATCGCCCTTCAGCGCCTCGCACAGGAAGACCCGTCGTTCCGCGTCAAGACCGACGAGGAATCGGGCCAGACCATCATTTCGGGCATGGGCGAGCTCCACCTCGAAATCATCGTGGACCGCATGAAGCGCGAATTCGGCGTGGAAGCCAACGTGGGCAAGCCGCAAGTGGCTTACCGCGAAACGATCCGCAAGACCGTCGAAGACGCCGAAGGCAAGTTCGTTCGCCAGTCGGGCGGCAAGGGCCAGTACGGCCACGTGGTGCTGAAGATCGAACCCCAGGAAGCCGGCAAGGGCTTCGAGTTCGTCGACGCCATCAAGGGTGGCGTGGTTCCTCGCGAATACATTCCCGCGGTCGAGAAGGGCATCGTGGAAGCCCTGGGCCAGGGCGTGCTGGCGGGCTACCCCGTCGTGGACGTCAAGGTCACGCTGCACTTCGGTTCGTACCACGACGTGGACTCGAACGAAATGGCGTTCAAGATGGCCGCGATCTTCGGCTTCAAGGAAGGTGCCCGCAAGGCCAACCCCGTGATCCTCGAGCCGATGATGGCCGTGGAAGTGGAAACGCCTGAAGACTACGCCGGCAACGTGATGGGCGACCTGTCGTCCCGCCGCGGCATGGTGCAGGGCATGGACGACATGGTCGGTGGCGGCAAGGCCATCAAGGCGGAAGTGCCGCTGTCGGAAATGTTCGGCTACTCGACCACGCTGCGCTCGATGTCGCAAGGCCGAGCCACGTACACGATGGAGTTCAAGCACTACGCCGAAGCTCCGCGCAACGTCGCCGAAGCCATCGTGGCCGCTCGCGCCAAGTAAGTTTTTCAAGAACCAAGGGCCGTGCACTGCGCGGCCCTTCCTGTCTGCGATCCGGTGCCGCCCTGTTCCCGTGCGGGGCGAACCAGCAACCGGATGCAGACATAAAACCAATACACGGGACTGCTCTTTCAAGGATTGAAAAATGGCAAAAGGTAAATTCACCCGCACCAAGCCGCACGTGAACGTGGGCACGATCGGTCACGTCGACCACGGCAAGACCACGCTGACGGCTGCGATCGCAACGGTGCTGTCGTCGAAGTTCGG